>OGVQ01000052.1_pt1 | contig 33625 bp, 31 predicted proteins | sample 1575801 | NCBI WGS metagenome assembly OGVQ01 (sample SAMN07581550, study PRJEB24739) | freshwater metagenome | place: Singapore | collected 2015-04 | reverse complement strand
TAATTCTCAATAGCAGGTATTTTCAGCACTGATTCTAGCGTATAATCTGAGTATCTTTGCACTTAACCTTCATTTCCTCAAAAGCAGTCATGGTGAAGGTTAGATAGTTTTCGGAGATGTCTATTGAACATTTGGGAAAACAATAGACATCTGAAGTATCTGTCACCTGTGATATTTGTCAAATCCCCGACTCCACAACGAAATCGGGGATAGGGTTAATTATCTATCAACAGAACCCATGATTACGTCAATACTACCGAGAATAACGACGATATCTGCAACTTTCATTCCTCGGAGTAAGTGAGGTAGAATTTGCAGGTTGTTGAAGTCTGCGGCGCGAATTTTCCAACGCCAGGGGAAAACATTATTATCACCTACTAAATAAATTCCCAATTCTCCTTTACCACTTTCGACGCGGGAGTAAATTTCACCTTGAGGAATTTTGAAAGTAGGAGCAACTTTTTTAGCTACGAACTGATAATCAAAAGCGTCCCACTCAGATTTTTTCCCAGCTATGATCCGTTTTGCTTCCAGGTTTTCGTAGGGGCCACCAGGTAATCCTGCGATCGCTTGCCGAATGATTTTCACAGATTCGCGCATTTCTCGCATCCGTACTGTGTAACGGGCTAGACAATCACCTGTTGTTTCCCACTGTACATCCCAATCGAAATCGTCGTAGCATTCGTAATGGTCAACTTTCCGTAAATCCCATTTCACCCCAGAAGCACGTAACATTGGTCCAGAAAGTCCCCAGTTAATAGCTTCATCACGGGTAATAGTTCCCAAACCTTCAATGCGGCGGCGGAAAATGGGGTTATTGGTAACTAGGCGTTCATATTCATCAACTTTAGGGATGAAGTAGTCGCAAAAATCCAAACATTTATCTACCCAACCATAGGGTAAATCAGCAGCGACACCACCCACACGGAAATAGTTATTATTTACCATGCGGTAGCCTGTGGCGGCTTCCCATAAATCATAAATCATTTCCCGTTCCCGGAATTGATAGAAGAATGGTGTTTGTGCGCCCACGTCAGCTAGGAATGGACCGAACCATAAGAGGTGGTTAGCAATGCGGTTGAGTTCCAGCATGATCACGCGGATATAGCTGGCGCGTTTGGGTACAGTGATACCTGCTAATTTCTCTGGGGCGTTGACTGTCACCGCTTCGTTAAACATCCCCGCAGCGTAGTCCCAACGGCTAACGTAGGGGACATACATGATGGTAGAACGGTTTTCGGCAATTTTTTCCATTCCCCGGTGTAGATAGCCAATGACCGGTTCACAGTCAACGACATCTTCACCATCTAGGGTCATAATTAGACGCAAAACCCCGTGCATTGATGGGTGGTGAGGTCCCATATTTAGCACCATTGGTTCAGTGCGGGTTTCTATTCTACTCATAGATTTGCTGTTCTCCCGTGATGGATGTTGTAAATTGACCCGCTAGGATGCAATCGCTCTTTTCAGCCAAAATCTAGCTGATAGGGATAATGTCTAGATTATCTCTACAGTGTGACATTGGAGAGAGGATAGCAGAGTCGGTTTTGTACTTGATGTTTTATTTTGTGCAGCTACTTCAATTATTATAGGGAAGCTTGATATATCAGCGATTGACAATCTCACTTTTTTCCATCTATCTTTGGGGTAGGTGTGGGAGGAATATTCTATGATTGGTATTGACTAAACCCAAGTTTTATCAATGGGTGGGTGATTTTGCCGATTTTGTCTAGGTAGTACGATAGATTTAACTTATAGTTACCCTAGATTAGGGCTTACTGAAGACTTAAGCAAAAATGAGGATTTTAATAACATTGTGTATAAGTTCCATGAAAAAATAATTTCCAGGCAAGAGAAGAATTAATTGGTTATTCTCAGAAGGAAAAAACATAAATTTATATTCCCAGTCATGTTTCAAAAGATTATTTTTAATCATTGTGGTAATTAAATGTGCATAACCACCAAACTCTTGTAGGTAAAATACATGAATTGTCCCTAGGATAATTTTCACTCCTATGTTTATTAGAAATTTAAAAAATAGTGTTGTTTTCAACAATAAAAAATTAGTTAATGTTTCAATAACATCGGGATTGAAACGTAGTTGAGATGCACTAAACTAGAATTAAAGGACGTTATATACCACCAAAAAAGGATCTTCTACGAAATTGGTGGGAAAATGGTTGCTGTTAAGGTGTTGCCCAAAGACTGGAAAAAAGTCATAACTGAGTACACTTCTATACCCTTGTTCTCTATTCTCTATACTTTGCCTACACAAATAAATTCAGGAATCAAACCAAATTGCTATAAATGTGTAGATTTAAGAGTTATGATTTTTATCAAAGATAAAATTAAAAACTTTCATAAACCTAATTAATGTGGTGTATTATCCCCAAGTTTGCATTTCTGAGCCTAGCTCTCCTCTACATTTAGTTGGCAAAACAGGACAAGCTGTAGAAATTTCCATTCATACTCCCAGTCCATATATCTGTGCCAACTGCGAACAGATATTACCAGATTGGAAACAGCAACAATTTTTGTGGGTAGTGCTTGTGTTACAGCAATCACGATATCCTTTAGAAGAAATGACAGCAGAAACCGAAATAGAAAAGGAGAAACTGAGAGAAAAATTTATGCGTTTTGGTTGCGATGTCGCCTTTAATTTGCGCGATCGCGGCTATTTAACCGACCTCATAGATCCCCGCACCGGCTATCCATTACTATCTCATTCGGGTTTAGTTCCCCACGATGATACCGCAGTAGCCCAAGCCTTACTTAAATATCCTGCTATTCAAAATAAATGTCACGTCCTAGTTCATCCCCAATGGGGAACAGCTGTTTATCCTAGTGTCATGCTTTCCGAAGCACCCCCAGACATCATTGAGTCAGTCACTAAAGCTATAGCACTGATGCACGGATGGATAGAGGGGTAAAGAGGCAGGGGAGCAGTGGTATGGCTAACGCTACGCTTTGGGAACGGCTACGCTCACCAACCGGGGGCAGAGGGGCATGGGAGCAGATTATTCCTACTAACAACGGACAACTGACAACGGACAAATTGCTAAATCTGCCAAAATAAATATGTAGGCTAGAATTACTAAGCTGTTCGTCAGCAACAAGTCAGAGGAAGGAAGTATGGATAGCAAAAACTGGTTACAACAGCTAATGATGTTGGGTATTGGCACAACTTCTTTAGTTGCAGATAAACTGAAGGAAGTTAGTGAAGAACTGGTAAAAGACGGTAAACTCAATCCTGAGCAAGCTAAGGCAGTGATGGATGATCTTTTGCATCAGTTGCAATCTGAACAAGGCAATTGGGATGAGCAAATGCAGCGACAAATGCGAAACATGATGCAAGATTTAGGAGTGGCTCGTCAGTCAGAAATGGACGAATTACGGGGCAGAATTGACCGTTTAGAACGTCAAGTGCGGGATTTGGAAAACAAGCTTTGGCGCTAAAAGCACATTTGTGATTTAAACTAATTTGTGTTCTGTTGGTCATCTAATTACCAATAATTGAAACTTAAGAGGGCTAATTTTGAAAGGAATTTTCCTCAGTGTGGTGTTAATGCTGGTCTGTGTTGGTGTTTTAGTATTTGCCCAAATTGGTAGTAAACAAGATACTGCCATAGCTACGCAACTAACCCAAACACAACCAATCGCTACCATAATTCAAGAAAACAATACTCTAATAGCGAGCAATACAATGTCTGAAGCCAATGTTGTCACTACCCCCTCTGGATTAAAATATGAGGAAATACAAGAGGGAACAGGTGAAACTCCCAAATCTGGACAAACCGTTGTGGTTCACTACACCGGCACTTTAGAAGATGGTACTAAATTTGATAGTTCACGCGATCGCGGTCAACCCTTTCAGTTTAAAATCGGTGTAGGACAAGTAATTAAAGGTTGGGACGAAGGACTAAGCACCATGAAAGTAGGTGGCCGTCGTAAACTAATCATCCCCTCAGAATTAGGTTATGGTGCGCGTGGTGCCGGTGGTGTAATTCCTCCCTACTCTACTTTAATTTTTGACGTAGAATTGTTAGGCGTTAAATAAGTAAGTAGGTAAGAATTCAGGAGTTCAGGAGGAAAGAAGAAGATTATTTCCCCCCTGCTCCCCTGTTTCCTGTTCCCTCCCCTAACTATAAAATTTATTTTGCACGACTACTTATGAATGCTTCTTATTCTGACAACGATTCTGCCTTTAGCTTTGACTTTCTTGCACCTCACCCTAACCAAGATGCTGATTTACTCCAACAGCTATCTTTTGTCCCAGGGTTAAAAGAAATGCTCATGTTACGTCAAGTTCACGCCTTAGAACACGCCACCGTTTGGTTATTAGGTGAAAATAAAAATTCCTCTTCATCAACAACTCATGTCCAATTAGATGATGAATTATTAGGAGGTTTATCTACAGAACAAGGATTTTTTCTCTATGGTGATGTCAATATCACCGATTTACGCCGGGCGGTAACATTAGCTAAACATCGTCTTACCAATGGAGAATGGGATTTAGCCCTACACCCTCGCTGTGGCACAAATGTGTCTGTAGCGATGTTATTAACCCTGGGATTATCTGTAACTGTGCCTTTTTTACTACCATTTCGACCAATTGAACAACTCATTGGTTTAGGTTTAGCAGCAACAGCAGCAGCAGAAATTGCCCCAGATTTAGGAATGTTCACCCAGCGTTATATTACAACATCTATTCCCTTTAATTTAGCTATTGAAAATATCAGCATTGCCCGTGATTTTTGGGGCAAAGAAAGTTATTTTGTCAAGGTATATTGGGATGAATAGGAGTCAGAAGTTAATTAACCACGAAGAGACGAAGGACACGAAGGAAGAAAAGAAGAAGAGAAAAAGATTTTTACCTAGACTCTTCATTTATATAGCGGTATGCACTTGAATGAGATACAGAATTTACTTAAACAACCATACACCAAAGGACTTTCAAATCTGTTCCCTGCTATAAAGGTTAAATTTAGATATTTAGTGTTATGAGAAAGCTTTATTTTTTAGTTCCAGGGACGGGTGGTAAATTTGCTTGTGGCGGTTTGTGGGCGGAGTTGAAAACTGTGGCTTTAGCTCAACAAATTTGTGAAGCTGAAGTAGTTACCTATCGTCAAAAAGAATCTGGTAAATTATTTTTAGATGATTTGTTACAAAAGGAAAATTTAGATGATGTAATTTTTGTGATTAGTTGGGGTTTTGATGTTGGTAAACTGGCGGATAAATTGCAAAAATATCATGTAATTTATCATGCCCATAGTGCAGGGTATAAAATAAATTTACCATCTAATATTCCTATTATTACAGTTAGCAGAAATACTCTAGGTTATTGGGGACAAAAAGCACCAAATTCTCTGATTTATTATTTACCAAATCAAATTAGTGATGGCTTTACAAATTTACATCAAAATCGAGATATTGATGTTTTAGTGCAAATGCGGAAATCTTCGGAATATTTAATTAAATCATTAATTCCGGCTTTAGAAAAAAAATGTAATGTGTTAGTTGTTGATAGTTATGTAGAGGATTTACCCGCTTTATTTAATCGTGCTAAAGTTTACCTTTATGATTCTGCTGAATATTGGCAATTACAAGGAGTTAGCGAAGGATTTGGTTTACAACCAATGGAGGCTTTAGCTTGTGGTTGTCAAGTTTTTTCTAGTGTGAATGGAGGATTATCTGATTATTTAGATCCGGGTTTTAATTGTTATAAAATTGCGGGTTATTCTCTAGAATATGACGTAGATAGAATTTTAAAGGTTTTAGCATCGGCGACGCAACTAACTTTGTCGGAAACTGTGTTAGCAGAATATAGAACTGAGAATATTATCCAACGATTGGGAGTAATTTTAACAGAAATTAATCAGTTCTTTGATCTTAAAAATAATTATTCTGCGAAAATTCCCGATTTCACAAAAATGCGGTTATCAAAATTATTTATACAGAGAATTTTTGCTAAAATTAAAAAGAAATATTTACAGAATAAATAGGGATATCTCATGGGTAGAAGATTATTGGTGACAGGAGGTGCTGGGTTTATTGGATCTAATTTTGTTCATCATTGGTGTCAAGCTTATCCCAATGATAGATTAGTGGTATTAGATGCTCTAACTTATGCGGGAAATCTTCATAATTTAGCCTCGGTGACAGGAAAAGAGAATTTCCGATTTATTCAGGGGGACATAAGCGATCGCTCTTTGGTAGATGAAATAATTTTGGCAGAAAATATAGATACTATAGCCCATTTTGCGGCCGAATCTCACGTTGATCGTTCTATTACCGGGCCTGCTGCATTTGTGCAAACTAATGTTGTAGGAACTTTTACTTTATTAGAAGCTTTTCGTCAACATTGGGAAGCAAAATACCAACCTGATAATTATCTTTTTCTTCATGTTTCTACCGATGAAGTTTATGGTAGTCTCACAGCAGATGATCCAGCATTTTCGGAAACTACAGCCTATAGTCCTAATAGTCCCTATTCAGCATCAAAAGCTGGCAGTGATCATTTAGTTCGCGCTTATTATCATACCTATAAATTACCCACAATTATCACCAACTGTTCTAATAATTATGGAGCCTTTCAATTTCCTGAAAAACTAATTCCCCTGATGTGCATTCATATTTTAACTGGTAAAGAATTACCCGTTTATGGGGATGGGAAAAATGTCCGTGATTGGCTATATGTGGGTGATCATTGTCGTGCTTTAGATGTCGTTATTCACCATGGCAAACCAGGAGAAAATTATAATATTGGTGGCAATAACGAAGTTGAAAATATTAGTCTTGTCCAAAATTTATGTCAAATTATGAATGAGTTAGTCCCAGATTTACCAGTATATCCAGCAGAAAAATTAATTACTTTTGTGAAGGATAGACCTGGACATGATCGAAGATATGCCATTAATGCTAATAAGCTAAAAACAGAATTGGGTTGGACTCCATCTGTAACAATTACTGAAGGTTTACGTTTAACTGTAGAATGGTATCTCAATAATCGTGATTGGTGGAAACCTTTGTTAGTGGGTGTTTAATATCAATGGCAAAAGTTATATCTCCGACTTTTCTAAGAAGTCGGAGATATTGTTGTTCATAACTAATTTAGGATTAATATAGCCGTAGACAATAGCGTTAGGACATAAAGCAAAACTAAAACTTAGACACTAAAAGACTTTTAGAACTGTCACCTGTCACCTATTATATATATTCACCCCAAACTGTCTAATGATGGATGGGAAATTTAGATTGCAGGAGATTTTTTACAGCTAATTCTAAATCATGTTCTTTGAGTAAAGATTCTCCCATAATCACCGTTTGGACACCAGCTTCAGCCACAAAAGATAAATCTTCAGGAGTTTCTATTCCTGATTCGCTAATAACTAAAATGCCTAACTTTTGGAGTTGCGATCGCCTAGCGTCCATTAGTTGCTGAGTGATGTGAATATTGCTACTAAAATCACTGTAACTCTGGTTATTAATAGAAATTATCCGAGCATCTTCTAATTCTAGAACCCTATCCAAATCATGTAAATTATTGACTTGAATAATAGCATTCATCCCTAAGTAGTAAATAACTCGTAAAAAGTTTTTTAATTCCTTATCTGCAAGAATAGCAGCCATTAACAATACTGCATCTGCACCCGCCGAACGAGCTAAATAAATTTGGCAGGGATCAATGATAAAATCTTTGCAAAGTAGAGGTATTGCTACTCTATATCTAATCGCCCGAAGATGATCAAAACCTCCTTGAAAAAATTTTTTATCAGTAACCACAGATAAACAAGACGCTCCCCCCCGTTTATAGGCTTGGGCAATAGTAACTGGCTCAAAATCTGGTCTAATTAAACTGTGATAAAGAGATGATTTTTTAACTTCTGCAATTAAGTTAGGTTTATAAATACTCTGCTGTAAAGCTGTAGAAAAGTCTCGCACAGTGGGAGCAGAACTTAATTGACGTTGCAAAGAAGCCCAGGTCATATCTTGTTGCATTTTTGCAACTTCTAGCTTTTTGTGCCATATAATTTCTTGAAGTGTTACTGGCATCTGATGATTATGAATTGTACCTGGATAGATCATAAAATCCATATGATGGTGATTAATTCGGACTGTAACTTTACCTTTCCTTTTTCTTTAATCAAAAAAAGTTAAACATATCCAGTTTGAAAATTTAACCATTTTGATGGGATATTAGGAGTATGCACTTGAGTGAGTTACCTAATATGCAAAATCAAGTCCAAAAAATTTCGGAAAGCTTGCTATACATAATAAATAAGCCATAATTTTGAACATTATTACAAAATATTGCCTCTTTACCCTGCGATGCACTGAGCTTGTCGAAGTGTTCCCTGATCCTTCCTGTTCCCTCTTTCAGACTGGTTATTCAGCATAACAAGTACGGTAGAACCCAATAAATCTGTTAATTTTTGCGAAAACCCTGACTAATTTTGTTGAGAATTTCCGAGTAAGCAGTTGGTTTTCAGCAATCTGATATAAGTACGATAGGGTATATAGTCTATGGGATTGTAACCAGCAAATTGTAAAACTAAAACACAAGCCCAAGAATATTTACCCGCTATAATTGCTTTGATGATTTGTTCTACTTGTTCAGTTTTAATTTTTTTGTTGATCGCCTCATTATATCCGCTAATATTTTGGTTCATAAATTGCACTCCTGTTTTTAAACAATAATCATTTGTAGCTGCAAGGATGTTTTTTAAATCTGATTATTTATTAATCCAATCGACCGTCTTCTTTAAGACTACCTAAAATTCAGATCCTAATACATGAGCTTTTTTTTGATCGACTTGATTATTTTTTTGATCTTTTATGTGTAAACTTAGTCTACTTGTTTTCTGCTAATTATTTGGCATGATTAAATTAATTTACTTTAATTATCAAGCTTTTAGTTAGTTATTTAATAATTGTGACAAGCAATGAATGATCCGTACAATTATCACCCCTTCTCTACTTTTTATTAACTATCATACATAAACTTTATTTATATTTTTTTAATATTGCTTCTTACTTAAGAAGGATGCTAAATAATTTATGGCAAATTAAAGCTAAAAATTTATTCCTCTAGATGGATGATTTTGTATATTGTTCCGTTGTTGAATGCAAATAAGAAAAAATCTAGTAATATCGGCTAAATAACTGATAATTTAGCTATTTATTAGAAATAAGAACTAGAAAATCCCAAAAATATGGATTGACAATATCGCTACATTATGTATATAAACTCAAGTGTTCAGGTGACTCTATAAGTCAGCAGATAAACAACAATTCTTGAGCTTATGCAACTAAGTTGAAATTCCTGAAATTTTGTTGATAAAATTCAGATGTATTCAAACTGAAATATAAAAACAGCCAAGAGAAATTATTGATATAGATAATTAACTCTTTGCTCTAACTTTGTTAATTTTGTGTTGCCTATCGTTCAAAGTTTTCATATCTATGTTTATGGGTTAGTCACGTTGGGAATTTAGTAATGGTTAAAAACACGAAAGTCTAGCAATTTAAATAATTATGTACCCAATATCAAAAAAAATAATTGTCATTGATCATGACGATATAAGTCGCAATTTTGTTTTAGATTCTCTTAAGTCTGATGGCTATTCTATTATAGGTGCAGAAAATGGGCTGATGGGCTTGGAATTAACCAAAAAATTTCTCCCTGATTTGGTAATTTGCGATTTAGTAATGCCATATCTGGATGGTTATACTATCTTAAGTAATTTACGGGCAGATCGTTTAACAGCAATTATTCCGTTTATTTTTCTGACGAATATTAATAGTAAAACATCCTGGCGAAAAGCTATGGAATGGGGAGCAGATGATTATTTAACTAAGCCCGTGCAGAGGGATGAGTTACTGCGAGCGATCGCTATTCGATTAGAAAAACAGGCTCTGTTAAGATATTGGTATGCTACAAATTCTCATCCAGCATTATTAACAGAATTACCAACTACATCTGTAAATTCTCAGTCAATTTTTCCTAATCTTCCCCATCTACAAAAGATTTTTGATTATATTGAAGCTAATTATCACAAAGGAATTACTTTATCTGATGTGGCTGAAGCGGTGGGTTATTCTCAAGCCTATTTAACTAACCAAGTGGCTAAACAAACAGGTAAACCAATCAACGTTTGGATCGTTAAACGGAGAATGATTGCCGCCCTATCTTTACTAGAAACTACTAGTCAGACAATTGAGGAAATTGCGGCCAATCTTGGTTATCAAAATTCTTGTCATTTCTCCCGCCAGTTTCGCCAACATCATGGTTTATCGCCAGCAAATTGGCGCAAAAAAAATCAGTTAAACTCAGGTACAAAAAATACTAAGTTGCAATTTCTCAAAAATACTTTAGAATTAGTTACACCCTTAGCTTCAGGGAGAAATTAAGGCAGGAGGCAGTGGTATGGCTAACGCCATGCTTTGCGAACGGCTACGCTCACCAACCGAGGCAGGAGGCAGAGGAGAAGGATTAATCCTCAGCTTAACAGGCTTTTACATCTTGCCCTAATTACTTTTGGAAGTAGTTAATTTTTGGATCAATAATTGTATTGATAAGGCGAATAAACCTAATGCAACTAAACCAAATATTCCTGCACCCAAGGCTACTATACCTACTACTAAAGTTCGTACAGCAGAAGCAATATTAATCACGGTTTGGTTGTCAGAATGGGTGGGTTTATTGGCAAAAGTCGTGGCGATCGCTATCATTAAAGAATAGGCGGCAAAGGAAAATCCTCCCGATATAATAGACCCAGTTACACAACGTAAAGGAGTTATTTCTACCTGAGTTGAACTATCTGCTGCTGGTGTTTGTTGTGGTTGATTCATAAGAGTGTTAGTAATAAATTAGGCGATTTTAATTCCATGTTTAATTGTTCGGGTCACAAACAATTCTAAATCCTCATCAGGAATGGCTTCTCCTACGCGCTGCTTGACTATTTCTCCTTGGGCTTGAGATTCAACAACGGCAAAAACTGAAGGGCCTGAACCTGACATCATTGTACCTAACACCCCGGCTTGACTAGCGAATAATTCCCGTAATTGCAAAACTTGGGGATAGGCTGGTAAGACAACTTTTTCTAAATCATTATGTAATTCTTGAACTATTTTTGTGGTATTCTTACTTAAAATGGCTTTAACCATAGCTTCGGAATGAAAAGCAGTTGCACGAGCCGCTAACCCTTCTGAATCTTGAATGTAGTTAATCCCAAATAATTGGCGATACGTTTTGTATGCCCAAGGTGTAGAAACTTCTAAACTGCGATATTTAGCTAAGACTACATGTAAATTATCTAAACTTTGTAGGGGTGAAAGTTGTTCACCTCTACCAGTAGCGATCGCTGTTCCTCCACCAATACAAAATGGTACATCTGAACCCAGAACAGCACCTAATTCTTCCAATTCTGATTGAGTTAATCCTAAATCCCAAAGTAGATCCATTCCTACTAATACTGCTGCGGCATTTGTCGAACCTCCAGCTAAACCAGCAGCCACAGGAATATGTTTTTTAACAGTTATATCCACCCCACCAAAATTACTATAAGCATCGGGAAATTTTTCCGCCATTAATGCGGCTGCTTTATAAACTAAATTAGTTTTATCCGTGGGGACTTGGGGATGATCACAATAAACGCGGATATTTTCAGTACTGGCAGCATGAATATCAATTTGGTCAGATAAATCTATACTTTGCAGTATCATCGCTAACTCATGATACCCGTCAGGGCGACTACCAATAATTTCCAAATACAGATTGATTTTTGCAGGTGCAATTAAGCTATAGGAACGCATAACAGGAGAGGATTAACGGTTGACGGTTGACAGTTGACGGTTGACAGTTGACAGTCAACACAAAAGATAATGACAACAGATTGCAGATCCATGAGGTACAGAATCTAAATTGAAACCTATACACAAAGTCAAGTTTACTCCTGTACGGGTGAACGGCCGTTCGTCCCTCCTGACTCCTGACTCCTGCCCTCTGCCTCATTTCCGATCATATTTACCAGTGATACCCATTGTGCAACGCTGAGGTCTTCGGCGCGGACTTGGGGATTTATTTCTAATTGTTCCAGTAATTGCGTCAGGTGATCTCGTTCAATTACCGATTGCAAATTATTTCTTAACATTTTGCGCTTCGACCCAAATCCCAATTTCAACAGATTTTCTAGCTTTTTGGGGTCATTAGCCGAAATTTCTATTTGTTTCGGAGTCAACCGGACTACAGCAGAATCTACCTTTGGTGGTGGATGAAATGCCGCAGCCGGAACTGTACAAATTAAATCGCAATCTGCAAGATATTGCACCCTCACCGACAACGCCCCAAAAGTTCGAGAACCAGGTTTAGCATATAATCTTTCTGCCACTTCCTTTTGAATTAGCAGCACAATAGAATCAAAAGGTTGGAGGTTAGGATTGGCAATAGTTCCTAGTAACTTTTCAATAATTGGCCCCGTGATATTATAAGGAATATTAGCAACAACTTTATTTTGCTTTTGAAAATTAGGAAAAGCTGTTAATTGGGATGGTAAATCAAGGGTGAGAAAATCACCTTGCAGAAGTAGGAAATTTTCTTTGTTACCGAGTTGTTTTACCAGTAATTTACATAAATCTCGGTCAATTTCTACAGCCAGTAAAGATTGCACCAATGGTAATAACCGCCGGGTTAAAATTCCCGTACCGGGACCAATTTCCAAGACTTGATCAGTCTTTTGACAATTGGCCGCTTGGACAATTGCATTGAGAGCTTTATCACTTTTTAACCAATGTTGAGCAAACTGTTTACGAGGTTGAATCATAGTGAACAAAAATCAGTAGGTATCAATTATGTCTTTTCTATTCCCTGACTACACAAGTAAACATGGGGAATCAAAGCGGATTTCTGTAGCAACTTACCTGATGACAGAAGTTCCCCAATCACCCAGCCCCAAAAATGCTAGTGTAGGAGGTGAAAATCAATCTGTGATTTCTTTGTGTTTTCCCGTAACTACCCTGCTGTATTCCTGAGTTTAGCTGTTTTACTATCCTTAACAGCCTGTACTAACAGTCCATCTGCCAAAAATCTAGAACAATCATTAGCTGCTGATCCTCAGTTGCAAAATAATCCTGCTCCTTTTGGCAAACCTCAGAGTCAGCAAGTAACACCAAACCCAAACACATCAACAATTCAGTTACCTGCTGATTTTCCCCCAGATATTCCCGTTTATGCCAATGCCAAATTAGAGGAAGTTACACCAACTAATTCTGAAAATAAAATATCAATTCGCTGGCAAAGTGCAGATCCTAGTAATATAATCACTAGCTTTTATCGTCAACAATTTCAGGCTAAAAACTGGGAAATTGTCCAACAACCTCAAGATGATATCGAGGGTGCTTTTACAGCTAAACGGAATAATTTAGTTATCAACGTCACAATTAAACCACAAACCGTTACCAAAGCTGAACCCAATCAACCCCAAACAGCTACTAAATTAGTAATTGAATATTCCCCTAATTCTCAAAGTACGGCCAAAAACCCAGTTAACCCACCCAGCGATACCCAGTTTATTGGTCCAATATTACCTCAGACTAATAATACTCAGGTAATCACCCAACCAACTACTCAACCGGAAATATCCGCAGCACAAGAATTTGTTGATATTCAAAAAGCGCCTCCAGAATGGCGAAAACACATACAAGACTTAGCCGCCTTGGGTGTTTTATCCATTGAACCCAAAACAAACGAATTTCTCCCTGATAAAATTATTACCCGTCGAGAATATGCTCGCTGGTTAGTTGCGGCTAATAATGCCATGTATGCTAACAACCCAGCCAAACAAATTCGGTTAGCATCCTCCAGCACTCAACCAGCTTTTAGGGATATCTTAGCCAAAGATCCTGATTTTCCCTCTATTCAGGGATTAGCCGAAGCAGGGTTAATTCCCAGTGCTTTGTCTGGAGATGCCACAGCAGTTTTATTCCGTCCTGATGCACCGCTAACGCGAGAACAATTGTTATTGTGGAAAGTTCCTTTAGATACCCGTCAAGCCTTACCCGCAGCCAATTTAGAAGCTGTTAAACAAACATGGGGATTTCAAGATGCAGGTAGCATTGAACCAAAAGCATTAAGAGCAGTTTTAGCTGATTTCCAAAATGCCGAACAATCAAATATTCGCCGAGTTTTTGGCTATACAACCCTATTCCAACCGAAAAAACCCGTCACTCGCGCTGAAGCTAGTGCGGCCTTATGGTATTTCGGTACTCAAGGTGAGGGAATGTCAGCTACAGAAGCTTTAAAACTCAAAGATAGGTGACAGGTAACAATAAGAAGAAGGCAGGGGAGCAGAGGAGAAAATTATCTGCTTATTCCTTCCTTAATCTTTCCTCCTGAACTCCTGATAGCTGCCGAAGGTATAGCGTGGCATTAGCCATACTCCTGAACTCCTGCCTTCTCCTACATTGACTCTAAATAACGCCTTAGCTTACTACTAAACCAATCAATAACTGTCACTACTACCAATAGCACTAACATCATAGTTGTAGCTTTGGTATATTCAAACCCATCTATATAACTTTTTAACTGAAAACCTATACCTCCAGCACCAACTACTCCTAAAACCGAAGCCGCACGAATGTTATATTCAAACATCCATAGGGTATAACCTAAACCTAACGGTAATATTTGCGGTAATATCCCATACTGGGCAATTTGGATTCTGGATGCACCTATAACTTGTAAAGATTCTAAGGAACGATGATCGACGGATTCTATAGCTTGTTGATAAAATTTTCCAAGATAGCCAATGGTGTATATTGATAATGCCAATGTGCCGGCGGGTGCGCCCAAACCTGTTGCAGCAACAAAGATTAAACCTAAGATAATTGACGGCACAGAACGAACAGTATTTTGTAATAAGTTGGCTATCCATCTTAACCATAAAGGGGCGATATTATTGGCACTAGCTATGGCAATTGGTAATGATAAAATTGCCCCTATGGATGTTCCCCATATAGACATCTGTACAGTTTCAATTAATCCTTTAACCGCAATATTTAAAACTTTCCAATCGGGAGGAAATAACCGAGAAATAAAATCAATAATATAAGGACTACTATCTTTCAGTAGTTCAAAATCAACTTTTAACCCTTGTAATGCCCAAATATAAACCCCTATCATAAATAGGAGAACAAGTAAAGGAATACACCAAGGATAACGATGTAAAAATTGCAGATGATAACTATTCTTCATGGTTATTTATTGATATAGGAAAACTTCTCTTGTAAATTGTCGCATTTACCATCATAAATAACTTTTCCACTATCTAAAATTATGGCTCTTTCGCCGTATTTTGTCGCTAGGGATAAGTCATGTAAAACAGTTATGATAGTTAAACCTTGTTGATGTAATTCTGCTAAAGTTTCCATTACTTGCTGTGAAGCAATTACATCTAGTCCTGTTGTCGGTTCATCAGCTAAAAGTATTTGTGGAGATTGCATTAATGCGCGAGCTATGGCTACTTTTTGTTGTTGTCCACCACTCAATTGACCAGTTTTTTGATATATTTGTTCTTTTAAACCTAATTGTGTTAATAATTCTAAGGCTAATGTGCGATCGCGTTGAGGAAATCCAAATAAAGTTTGTTGGGTTTTTCTCACTCCCAATCTGCCACATAATACATTATCAATGGCTGATAATTGGCGAATTAATCCCCCTCCTTGAAATAACATCCCCACATCTCGACGAATTTGGGTTAAATTTTCCTGAGTCAGAGAAACACCATTAACTTTAATTTCTCCTTGCACTAAAGACACTAAACCAACAAAAGATTTCAATAATGTTGATTTCCCTGCACCATTTAAACCTAATAAAACTACAAATTCTCCTTGATTAATTTGACAGTTAATATTATTCAAAATTGGCCGCTGTAGAGATGAAACATAATCTGACTCTACATGAGAACATTCAATACAATTCACGTTGCTTTTAGATAAATTGGATAAATGGAAATTGGTATTTGCTATTTGGTAAATAGTCATAACTAAACCTGCTGACAAAATATCATAAACTATAAGATCCCAGACAGCACTTTTTCTTGTGAAATGTCGAGGTTCTAAATTCTCATCAACTATAGCTATAGCGATTATAATTAGGACATTAGATAATCTTCATTTGTAGGGGTTTAGCAATGCTAAACCGATACTAATAATAATTTTTTACATCCTAATCTTAGTGGCTGTAGCTATAATTTATCGAAGACAGAAGAGGATGAACCCAAAGCATGATTTGTTCCTCCTGCTTCCTTTAAGGCTCTATCCCTGCATTTTTTAACGCTTCCCTCGCTGGTTTAAGATGGCGATTATGATCAACTCTCACCAATTCGGTAGAATTATATAAGCTAGTGAGCAATTGATTATTTTCTGATTTATTCAGCTTTAATAGAGCATTAATTAACTTTTCTCTCATTAAAACTGGAACATCATCATCAATAGCAATACCATGGGCAGGAACACCAGAAATCTTATGTAAAACTCTAACTTTATCTCTATTTTCTGCGGCTAAATAAGGGGGAAAAAGAGCATATTCTGATACTACAGCTACATCCGCTTGACCTCTGACTACAGCATCTAAGGCTTTGCTGTAATTACCACCATAACTAATTTTACCAAAAAAACTATCTAAACTATCTCGATTAGGAATAAAACCCTGTTTTACTAGCTCACTTACTGGAAAAATAAACCCAGAACCAGAGGTAGGAGAAGTAAAAGCCATACTTTTTCCTCTGAGTTGTTCTAAAGTTGCTTTGGCAGAATTTTTACTTTTTAATGGACTATTCTTAGGAACAACAAAAACAGAATTATAAGTGTATCTACCAGAGTAATTTTTGCGAACTTCCGCCAAATATAAACGAGAATTTGCTAATTGTTCAGCTTTCAGGGCGGGACGGCTGCTTAAAAATGCTACATCAGCCCGATTAGCTCTTAAAGCTTCTACTGCGGCTGTTTCATCACCAACTTGCGCTTTGACAGGAATTCCTATTTCTTTGGATAAAAATGCAGCTACATTATTAGCTTTATTTTGCAAGTCGGTAGAATCAGAACGACTAGGAAAAACTATAGTTAAAGTTTTCATTTTTTGAGCAACTAAGCGTGGTGCTAGTTGATTTGCAGGAGAGTTAGCAACGGCTATTTCCATAGAACCTAAACCACTGAAAACCGTACTAGTCAAGGCTAACAATCCTGCACCCACACCCCATAACCCTTGTTTGCTCATGGTCATTTTTCCACTCCACCAAAAATAATTTTCAATATTTTTGCAAATTACTTGCAATTACTCCTAAAAAAAAACTTTAGACCTTTTAAGAATAAAAGTCAATAAGGTAGAAATTTTTTATGTCAGGACTAATACAATTTTTCATGCAAACCGGGTTACATTAAGTCGCGTTAAAGCGTATGAAATCCATAGGGATATGTGACATAAATTTTATAAGGAAAATGCCGAAAACCCTTGAAGGTGCGGCTGACTCAGGAAACCACACCTGTGCTTTAGACAAGGGATGAAGGCTAGCACCGCAGGGCGGAAGTCATGCATTCAAAAGTCAAAACGAACACAGTATAGGCTTTTGGGAGATTTATAATTGTTGGTTTATTTACGCCGTGCTGTACTAGTTGCCGGATTTATCCTTCTGTTTATTTACGCCCATTTTTTTCACGTTTAATACTTTCTTCTAGTGCCTCTATTTGTTCACGACGGGCTTCTAATTCCAAACTACGACGGGCTAAATCTTGATTTTGTAAAGTTAGATTTTGCTGCCAACTTTCGACTTTTTCAGCTTCTTGTTTAAGAAATTCAGGAGTAATTCCTGTAGAAAGATAGGTTTGAACTAAATTAATTACCCATGGGGTAGCATCTTCAACTCTTTGAATTTCACCTGTGGGAGATAGTTCAACTAATACTAATAAGTTATTACTCATAGCATTAGCTTTTCCCAAAAGAATTAAAGTTTCTATGGCTAACGCCACGCCATCGCTATCGGCAATTGTTAACCAAAAATTTTCTGATTCTTGACGGGCTAATAAACGTAATTGATATTGATCCAAAAAATCATTTTTATGTACTTGAGCTAGATATAACATAATTTTTAGGTCATAGGGAATAGGCAAGAGGTAAGAGGGAATAGAAAGTAATCACCAATTACCAATCACCCATTATACCTAAGAATAAACTACACAGGCGATAGCTTAAGACAACGTTTGCAGACGTATGCGTAAAATCTCTGCTTGTTTTTGGGCTTCTGCTAACGTTTCTCTGGCAGTTTGAACTACATCTGCGGGGGCTTTATCTACAAACTTAGAATTGCTTAATCTAGCACTTAAAGATTGTGCTTCCGCTTCGGCTTTTTGCAAGCTTTTCTCTAATTTTGCCCGCACAACTTCAATATCTACAACACCTTTTAAGGGGATGACTACCTGTACAGTCCCGACAACACCCGCAATGGAATTTTCCTTTTCTGGCGGTGGAGGTAATTCTGTTTTTGTAGGTGTTTCTGCGACTATTGCAGTGGGTGTTTCACTGGGTGGGAAGTATTTCGCCAATAACTTCCCTCTAGCTTCAGCATTGAGTAAATAGCGAATGATAAACCAGCCGGCATAACCCAAACCAATGATTTCAAAGCTAGTACCAAATAAGGGAATATCTAAAACAGTATTACCTACAAATGTACCTACTCGCAAACTAATTAAGGCGATAATAGTAATAGCAATGATTTTAATGCCATCCAAATATTGAGGATATTCATTATCTACAACTGGTGGAATTTCTTTTGGAGTAATAACTGGACTGAGATCAACAGCATCAACAATTGTTAAAGTTTCTACCTTGGCTAAATCTTGAATATAAGCCTGTCCAGCAGTGAGAATAAATCTTTCACTTTCGCTTTCACTTTGCAGATTTGCAGTAATTTTTACCCCTGGTTTAATATCTGCTTCTGCCCGTAAATTGCGAATTGTGCGAATTGTGCCAATCAATAAATCAAACTGTGTTTCTAAAGCTGAATCAATCAAGTTTTCATCGGCTTCAGGATAGGTTTGTAAAGGCAAAAGTTGGGTATTTTCCTCGGGTTGTTGGGTGAGAGTTTGCCAAATTTCCTCTGTAATGTGGGGCATAAAGGGATGGAGTAATTTTAGAATCCCTTCGAGAATATAGGCAATGATTTGTTGGGCAACTTTGCGAGATGTAGGTTCTGCATCTTTCTGTAATCGGGATTTAACTAATTCAATATACCAATCACAGAAATCACCCCAAATAAATTCATAAAGTCCCTTTGCTGCTTCACCTAAACCATAATTATCAATATCATGATTAGTTTGTTTAACAACTTGGTTGAAACGGGAAACAATCCACTTATCACTTAATTCTGTGGGAACTGGTTGACCTAATTGGGCTGGAGTTTGTCCATCCAAATTCATCATTACAAATCGGGCAGCATTCCACAACTTATTGGCAAAATTGCGAGAAGCTTCGACCGAAATAGATTCATCTTTTTTACGGTCATATTCTAAACGAATATCTTGACCAGCACCCGCTACTTCCTTAATTAAGGTATAGCGTAAAGCATCAGTTCCATATTTAGCAATCAACAATAAAGGGTCAATGCCATTATTTGCTGATTTGGACATTTTCTTATTATTTTCATCCCTGACTAAACCATGAATGTACACAGTTTTAAAGGGCATTTTTCCGGTAAAATGTGTACCCATCATGGTCATTCTGGCTACCCAGAAAAAGATAATATCAAAACCAGTAACTAGGGTAGTGGTGGGGTAATATGTTGCTAAATCTTGGGTTTCCTCTGGCCAACCTAAGGTGGAAAATGGCCACAGTCCCGAAGAAAACCAAGTATCTAAAACATCGGGGTCTTGAACTAATTTCACATCTTCCCCAAACTGCGCTTTGGCTTTTTCTAAAGCTTCTGCTTCATTGCGGGCGACAAAATAAGGGGTAGAGTCGGTAATTTCTCCCTCAGTTTCGCTGACAGCATACCAGGCGGGGATTTGATGCCCCCACCACAACTGACGAGAAATACACCAATCACGCAAATTTACCAACCAATCACGATAAACTTTAGACCAGCGTTGAGGAACAATTTCGGGGGAATCTTGGGTATCAAGGAAATCTAAGGTTTTATCAGCTAGGGGGCGGATTTTCACAAACCATTGAGTAGAAAGCAGAGGTTCAACAGGGACTTTTCCGCGATCGCTATAGGGTACTGTATGTTTATATTCCTCAACCTTGACTAAAACGCCCTCAACTTCTAAACGGGCTACCAGATTTTTCCGCGCCACAAAGCGGTCTTGACCTTGAAAATCACCAGCATTTTCATTGAGTGTGCCGTCCTTATTCATAATATTAATGAACGGCAAATCATGACGTTTCCCCATTTCAAAATCATTGGGGTCATGGGCTGGAGTCACCTTAACGCAACCTGTCCCAAAAGTCGCATCTACCAATTCATCACCAATAATGGGGATTTCCCGGTTCATAATTGGTAAGGTCAGGGTTTTGCCAATCAGGTGTTTATATCTGTCGTCATGGGGATTAACCGCCACACCTGTATCACCTAACATGGTTTCCGGGCGAGTTGTCGCCACTTCCAGAAAACCCGAACCGTCGCTGAGGGGATAACGGAAATACCACAGATTCCCATTTACTTCCTTGGGTTCTACTTCCAAATCAGACACCGCCGAACCAGAAGCGGGACACCAATTCACTAAATAATTACTGCGATGAATTAATCCTTCTTCATGAAGGCGAATAAATGCTTCTAAAACAGCTTTTGATAAACCTTCATCCAAAGTAAAGCGTTCCCTCGTCCAGTCTACGGATACGCCTAACCGTTTCAACTGATTAATAATTGTACCGCCAGATTCCGCTTTCCATTGCCAAGCCCGTTCTAGGAACTTTTCCCGCCCCAAATCATGGCGAGTTTTGCCCTCGGCTTTGAGTTGCTTTTCTAAAATTGTTTGTACTGCAATGCTGGCGTGGTCAGTTCCCGGTAGCCACAGGGTGTTACGTCCCTTCATGCGGTGGTAACGGACAAGGGTATCAATAATAGCCCCCTCAAAGGCGTGACCCATGTGCAAACTGCCAGTAACGTTAGGTGGAGGGATAACGACGCAGTAGGGTTCACCTTTGTGGTTAGGGTCAGCTTTGTAAACTTGATTGTCTTCCCAGAATTTTTGCCATTTGGCTTCTGTGGAGAAGGGTTCGTAAAGACTGGGGAGATTAGGAATAGTTACGGTCATGCTGGGAATAATAATTGGATGACAACTTTAATCAATTTTGCCATAGCCTTGGAAAACCGTAAGGATTCAGAATTGATTACCTTGTGTGTATATAGGAATAATATTTGATTCTTGAAAAGATACGTAGGGCGCGTTAGCGATAGCATAACGCACCATGATCAAGGGTTTGGTGCGTTACAGATTTCATCCTAACGCACCCTACAATACACTTGCCTATTCCCAGTCACCTGCTAATAATTCCCGAATTATCCGAGTTATGGCCTTTTGAGTAACGCGGGTGGCAATTTGTTGACCTAAAAGTTGCACTCCGGGATTAACAATGATTTGGGCTAATTGGGGAGCTAATTTTGTCGCATCAAAGCCTTTAGTTTCTCGCAAAATCCCTCCGATCCGTTTAATATGTTCTAGGGTTTGTTGTTGTTCAACGGTAGCTGAGGGAATTTGATTTACTGCTGTTATTCCTACTCTTTCTCTGAGTAGATAAGTGAAGTTATGCAGGGCATTTTTACTAACAGCATCTATACTGTAGAAAAATTCATCAACTAATCTATCCCGAATAAATGCACCGCGTTCAGAAGAGAGAAATTCTACTCCTTGATTGACAACTAAGTTGAGATCATATTCTTGGTTACTACGGGCATTTTTTAACAAGTTTTCCAAACGATTCCAACGGAATTTACCATCTTTAAACAGCAATTCTTTTAATGAAGTTCTTAACTCATCGGCAGGATCTGTTAATAGCCGTTTAGCAACATAAGGATAGGCTTCACTGAGAACTTTGAAATTGGGATCTATATAAATGGCAATCCCTTCTAAAGTCACAAGAGAACGAATAATTAAAGCGTAATAGGGTGGCACACGGAAGGGATATTCATACATTAAAGCCGATAAATCATCGGTGATGCTTTTAATATTTAGATCCGCAACACTTGCACCTTGGGCATTAGCAAATACCTTAGCAAAGGCTGGGATGATCGGGGTTAGATCCGTTTCTGGACTAAGAAATTCTAACTTTACATAGTCCTTGGCTAAACTATCAAATTCTCGGTTAACGACGTGAACAATGGCCTCAATTAAACCATAACGTTGGGGAGGTTTAACTTCGCTCATCATGCCAAAATCGAGATAAGCTAATTTACCATCCATCGTCGCTAATAAGTTACCTGGATGGGGGTCAGCATGGAAAAATCCATGTTCTAATAACTGACGCAAAGAACACTGGACACCAATTTCAATTAAATATCGGGCATTAATTCCTAATGCGGCAATTTTTTCCGGTTGAGTTAATTTGATCCCGTTAATCCACTCCATCGTTAAAACGCGACGGTTGGTGTATTCCCAGTAAATTTTTGGTACATAAATATCTTTCATGTGACCATATAATTCAAAAAAGCGCTCTGCATTTTCGCCTTCATGAATGTAATCCATTTCTTCAAAAATGCGATCGCCTAACTCATCCAAAATCCCGACTAAATCACTACGAACTCGTTTCACGTTGCGCTGTACCCAGCCAGCCAAATTCCGCAAAATATACAAATCTATAGTAATTCGTTCCCGTAAATCTGGGCGCTGTACTTTAATTGCAACTTCTTCTCCAGTTTTCAATTTTCCTTTGTATACCTGACCTAAAGAAGCAGCCGCAATTGGTTGAGGAGACAATTCTGCATAAATTTCTGTCGGTGGCGCTCCCAATTCTTCCTCAATAAACTGATAAGCTATTTCATTAGGAAAAGCTGGTAATTGATCTTGGAGTCTTGTTAATTCTTCTAAATAAGTTGGCGGTACTAAATCTGGTCTAGTAGATAGGGCTTGACCGATTTTAATGTAAGCTGGACCCAACTTTGTTAATAATTCTCTGAGTTGAACGGCGCGACGACGTTCATTTTTAACCACAATTTTCCATTGCTTATCCCACCATAAGCCAAAGGCAAAGGAAAGAGTTGGTTGTAAAACAGTCAAAATCCGCCGAAAAACCTGCAAAAATTGTCTACTATATTGTGCTTGTATTTCCACAGGATCATATAGCACCGTCTCCGGTTCTGATCCCATTGTCAACCGCGCCCTATGTCTTGGTTGTCGAGAAACTTCCGCCGATTTAATTACTAAAGTCTCCGTACTTTGTGCCGCTACTACTTCAATTACGGACAATTCGCCTCCGCGACTGTCCTCCTGACTTGTTCGAGAACTAGGGGGAAGTGTCTTAACCATCATGAAGAAGCCACCAGTTATATCAACGTTGTTAAATATTGTAACAATATCTTGTCTTTCCGGGATATTTTCTCCTGAAATTATTACCTGTCATAGCAGAAGGCAAGAGGTAAGAGTGAAACCCTTGCTATGATTAGTTTTAGGGTGTGTCAGATATCAAAAATCTGTTTATTTACATGATTTATGCAGTCTGACATGGTTGGTAAGCTTGCCGAACCACACCCTACCAATGTTCCAGTTGCGTAAGTTCTATTGTTGATGGATGATTCCTGCTACAAACAAATATTCTGACTCCTTCTTCCCGACTCGGTGACTCGGTGACTCCTGAATTCTTACTCTAAAATTTTAATTTGAATTTGGTGGAGACGTGGACCAATTATTGAGATAATCGTAAATTCCAGATTTCCATAATTGAATATTTCTCCTTTATTGGGTATCTTCTGCCATTGATAAAGTAAAAATCCGCCTAAAGTTTGATATTCTCTAGTTAAAGGTAAATTGAGATGTAAAACTTGATTAACTTCTTCTAAATAAATTTGTGCTTGTACTAAAAATGTCTGTTTATCTAACATTTGAATCAATAATTCATCATGACTATCAGTTTCACCAGCATTACCAATAATCTCAGCAATAATATCTTGAATAGTTACCAATCCCACCGTACCACCAAACTCATTTACAACCATCACCATCGCTGGTTTCTCATGCTGCATCATGGGTAAAAGTTCACTTAAAAGAGTCTGTTCTGGAACAAATCGCGGGGAATGCATCCAGGTTTTAATTTCTGTCTCTGGTGTGATTTTTCCTAAAGCTAAAGGTGATGCCAAATCTTGGAAGTAAACTATACCGCGAATGTCGTCTAAGGATTCCCCAATGATGGGATAACGGGAGTGACCTGTAGATGTAATTTCTTTAAGTAATGTGTGAAATGTGGCGTTAATGGGTAGGGCAATGATGCTAGTTCGGGGAATCATGATATCTTCAGCAGTAATATCACCAAATTCAAAGACATTATTTAATAGTTCCCGTTCTGCATTTTCTAAACCTGTAGATTCTCTTTCTGTAGAGATAATTAACTGTAATTCTTCTGGTGTGACTGGCGGACGCCAACTTTGACCTGTGTATTCAATTCTAAATAATCTTAATAGCCAATAGTTTGATTGATTCAAGATCCAAATAAAAGGACTGAAAAAACGGACTATTGCTTTCACTGATGGGGCTAAAAATCTTGCTAACTTTTCTGAATACAACATTGCTACTGATTTAGGACATAATTCTCCTAAAACAATTTGCAGATAAGCAATGGCAAAAAAGGCAATGGGGACTGATATAGAATGAGCTAATAAATAATTAAATCTCAAAAATAAAGGCCAGGACTCAAACCATTGATCTACTAAGACCGCTATTGTACCTTCTCCAATCCAACCTAGTGCCAAACTAGAAAGGGTAATACCTAATTGGGCGGTGGATAGTAGTCTATCAATACTCTTTTGTAATGTTTCTACAGCGATCGCTCCTAAATCCCCAGTTTGTACTAACTGTTGGATACGAGTTCGCCGCACTGTCACCATGGAAAACTCTGCCATCACAAAAAAGGCATTGATAGCAATCAGCACTAGCACGCTAAATAACCGCAGCCCCACATCTGTAAAACTTAAGGTAGAAAAAGCACTCACTGTCTAAGTAGTCTAGAATTTACCCGACGGAAAAAAGTGGAAATTTTGGCTTTTTAAACTGAGGTCTAAAAAACACAATTCCCAAATCGGAAATTGAAAGTTAATTTGTTTTCTCTACAGGAATATCCGACAATTGTAACTTGAGTTTTTGAGTCGGGTAATCCGTCAAAGACAGAGATATTTGTTTCACATCATCAAGTAAAGCGGTAGGAATACTAATTGTACCTTTAAATTCGCTACTTTTGCTAGGTAATTCGGCAGGTAAGCCTTCTGTAATTCCGCTTAACGTTCTGCCTTTATCGTCAATAATATCTAAAAAACTATAGAGAAACCTGACAGAATCACCACTTTTGTTCTGCATATTTACTCTTAGCAATAAATCACCACCCGAATAGCGCACAGATTTTACAGACATAATTACGCCTTCACTTTCAGCAACCACGGGAAAACCTGGTTGAATAGTTTCCTCTGCGGGTTCAGGGGTGTCCTTGGGCTGTGGCTTATTAACTTGAATATCTTCTTCCTCTTCTAACTTTTCCACTTTATTATCCTGGTTTTTATCCCTGATTCTGGCTTTAACAACTTTAAGAATATCTTCTTCTTTCAGAAAAGTTGTACTTTCTTGTTCTGGATTATTACCTTTATTGCTTTTAAATTTCGTCACAGGACGACCATCAGGCGTAGTGACCCCTTTAAGTGCCATACTTCCCAAGGTAAATCCTAAAAAACCACTAGCAGAACCTGCTCCCAACATCAGGGTTAACAAAATTAAAGTTAATAGTACAGTAGTATTAGTTTTCATGTTTGTGAATTGATTTACAGTATTTGCAAGAGATACCTTGAATCAGTCCAGATATTGTTGAGATATTGAAACTTTTTCAGTAGTTACTATATATGCTACTAGGGATTTTTCAATTTGGCCTTGCTAGGACTCCCAAAATCTGCCCCCAGGTGTTATTTACCTGGGAACTGAACTAAGATCAAAATCTGCAACTGTTTTTAATGATAGTTTACAGGTTGCCAAATTATGGTAGGATGGTGTAGTGTGGTTATAGTCAAGTCATAAACTAATGACTAAACAGCAAACACCAGGTTAAATTCCTAGAGAACACGCGCCTTTGGCCGATTGGGGAGGCAACGAACTCATAATTCGTCTTCAGGCTGGTTCGATTCCAGCAGGGCGCATTTTAGACCTATTCAATTGCTCCATTACCTTTACCTAGACACAATTCATCTATCCAAGCGGTAAAAGAACTACCAAGAGGAGATGAAGCAGAGGGAATGGTATTAGTGATTCTTTGTGATGAGTATGCACGCTTGGGTATTTCTTCCCTTTCTACCGCCACAGGTAGTTTATTTAAAGAAGGATAATAGTTGGATGTACCCACTGCCACGACGGCCACACCTGTATTCATTTTCAATAATACCTGTTGACGTTGTTTTGATCTAGATGAATCTGTCAAGGGTATCTGCATAGGAGAGGTGCTAAGAATCTCATTTTTAGCCAGAGAATCCTGGGGTTTTAATAAATTTAACTCCTGTTCAGGATTAAAGTGTAAACATAACGCCGTAATTATTTGATCAGGATTATTGTTTAAATCTAAAATGAAAGGCAGGATTTTTTTTAACTCCGGTTCTAAAACAGATAAAGTAGCTAAAATGTAACCAGAAGAAGGTCTACGGATACCATCATAGTCTTTCCAGATTCTCATTTTTACAAGCCAAGAGCGATTTTGTTTGTAATAATTTAGCCACTTGATTTTTAATGATTGACGTAGACGCTGAATATCCATTTATTCCCTCACTGTATTGTGATATTCAGGAAAATTAGCCTGAAACTTTCTTCAATTTTAACTTTTGACTTTTGACTTGCTGTTGTGTATTTAAAATACACAACAGCTTACCCGTGGGGATGAAACCGATAATACAGCATTTTCTTGACTCTTTGACCACGTAATAAATGTTGTTCTGCCAGTCGAGGTATTTCTTGGGGTGAAACCCGACAATACCAAACCATCTCCGGTAAAACTAGCACCATTGGCCCATTACCACATTGACCTAAACAGCCACTAGCTGTAACTGTCACATTAGGTGTAGGGAAAGCCTGTAAAGCGGCTAAAACTTCATTTGCACCTTGTTTTCTACAAGTACGATGTTGACATACTTGCACACAAATAGGAAGAGATTCCTTTTGAGTTGGGAGATCCGACATTTTTGTAATCTTAATTGGCTGACAATATGGCAAAAGGTAAGACGCAAGAGTGACATCTTTACTATGATTAGGTTTTTTGCGACATTGCATTCTATCAAAATTGCCCTAATATTACATCCTTCTAGAGAGAGAGAATAGAAAGTAGTGAAAAATTTAAACCCCTGAAAACTTTTTCAGCATTCTCTAAGAGGATGTTTGAAAAGTCTCTCATGGTGTATTAAATATTTTCAAACCCCTGAGTTATCACCATCATCTGCTGATACCTGGGACAGCGAAGCCGGATGTAAATTATATGCATCTTTACAAAGAAATTGTATTAGGGGGGATCTAGAAGTATTGAAAATAACCATCTCAAACTTTTAAAACAACGTCTAAGAGAGAGAAATTATTCTATAAATTCTCCAAAAACTGCATTGATATTTGTTCTCCTTGAGAAGTATTAATTATCGTCACTATAGTAATTTCTATTCAAGTTAAGTATAAGTACAAGAAGTAACCATTAAACATCTAGTGAAAATTATCGTAGGGACAATTCATGAATTGTCCCTACGAGGGTTGAGTGGTTATGCATATTTAATTACCACCAGATGTCTATTAAACAAACGCAGATGAACACAGATAACCGTAGATAATATTTTACCATTAAATCCTCTACTCTGTTCCCTATTCCCTGCTATCAGTCTTAATTTTAACTCTATTCAAGAATAGGATAGGAGACTGTAGAATTCACCAACAAATTATCAAAAAATAGCTATTTTTCAGCCTTGACATCTAATTAATAAGAGATACATTTATAGAAATTCATTTTTGCAGATTTAATTTCTTGCTTTTATTGACTATATCAAATTGAGCAAATTTATACCTGTACAGGTAAGCGTAGACTAATGACACCGGATACATTAATTACCCCAGAAAAGATTGTCTTAGGGGGTAGGACAGCCTTGTGTAGTCAGTGAAAGAGCACAGCTAAGGATTACAGTTAAAGATGATGATTTATTCCTCGTCACGGATATTAGTCCTAAATATGTATAATTTTTGTCACAAATATAGTGTAACATCAAATAAGAGTTGTAAACTTTAGTGTGTTTAGGACTGATATTTCATACCATGCGTAAATAATCACCAGATTTTGTGTACTATATAAAACAAGTTACTTAAATTTATCTTCAGGTAAATTATCATGTTGATGCTACTTTTCCAGATTAGTAATGATTTATACGCTATTGAAAGCAGCCGTGTAGTTGAGGTTATACCTAGAGTAGCTTTACGAAAAATACATCATGTCCCGGAGTATCTAGCCGGATTATTTAATTATCGAGGTAAGATGATTCCAGTCATAGACCTGTGCCATTTAATCCGACAAACACCCAGCCGATTTTGTCTCAGTACCCGTATTATTATGGTCAGTTACCCTAGCCAAAATTACGGAGAACAATATTTGGGATTAATTGCGGAAAAAATTACAGACACTTTAGATAGACCAGAAGGCAATTTTGTAGATTCTGGTATTCGTATTAAAGAAGCACCATATCTAGGGGGTATGCTCATGGATGAAAAAGGCATAATTCAGCGGATTCATTTAGAACAGTTATTTGCTGATGTCCAAAATACCTACTTATTGACTGCGGGAGAAGGTTATATAAATGATTTGTCTAGAAATTGAAAATCTATTATGTAGAAAGATAGGCATTGATGCCAATATTATTGGCTCTAAAAAAATTGCCAAAGCGGTAGAAACTCGCCGTTCTATTTGCGGTGTTAATAAGTTAGAGGATTATTTACATATTTTACAAACATCAACTCTAGAATTTGATGAACTCGTGGAATTAATTGTTGTTCCAGAAACCTGGTTTTTCCGAGATATTCAACCTTATGATACTGTGAGAAATTATGTCCATTCTCGATGGTTACATGAATCTTATACTAGTAAACTGCGCTTGTTAAGTGTTCCTTGTTCTACTGGCGAAGAACCCTATTCTTTAGCGATGACATTGTTAAATTTAGGCTTACATCCCCATCAATTTCAGATTGATGCAATTGATATTAGTAAAAAAGCTTTAGCTAAAGCCAGAACAGGAATTTATGGACGTAATTCTTTTAGAGGTAACAACCTAGAATTTCAAAACCGCTACTTTAAATTGATAGATAAGGAATATGAAATATCTGATCAAGTTAAGGTTGCTGTTAATTTTAGTCAGGGTAATTTATTAGATTCCCAGTTTTTATTGGACAGAAAACCCTATGATATTATTTTTTGTCGTAATGTTTTAATATATTTCGATCTATTATCTAGGCGAAAAACATTAAAAACATTAATTAATTCCCTAAAAACAGAAGGATTAATATTAGTAGCTGCATCAGAAACAGGAGAATTAGCTAATCTAGGAGTAGAAATAATTCGGTTAGATGGTGTGTCTGTAGGGAGAAAAAGACTGTCCAATACCAAAAATATCTTTGTAAACTCCTCTTCTATAAATCATCATCAGTCCCAAGAGCAGAAAATTCATGTTCCCAAAATAACCACTCAGATATCTCGCCAATTTGTATCTATAAGTACCGACATTAATCACCAGCAAAATCTAGAGATGCACCACTTATTAGATGGTCAGCTAATCACAAAACAGAGTAATGATTGTAATTTAGAGACAATTCGTAGTTTAGCTGATTCGGGTGATTTAACCGCAGCTATAGAACAATGTGAACAATATTTACAGGCAAATTCTACCGATGCAGAAGCTTATGTTTTACTGGGTGAGATTTATCAAGCACAAAAACTAGAGTTACAAGCAGAAGAATGCTATCAAAAAGCGATTTACCTTGATCCCAAAAACTCAGAAGCTTTACTACATCTAACTTTCTTAAAAGAACAAAGAGGAGATACTGCTAAAGCAAATATTTTAAGACAAAGGTGGCAAAGGTTACATAAAATGTGAGATGATCATACTCTTGGTAAAAAAAACGATTCATTAAAATCTAAATAGGGCAATTTATGTTCAGAAATTTAAGTGTACGGACACGGTTAATTGGTGGATTTTTATTTATAGGTTTACTTGTCTTAGTAGTGGGTTTAGTCGGCTGGAATATAAATTTACGCCTGATTGATGCCGTGAATAATCTAAATACAAATAGTATACCGAGTATTACGGGACTGTGGAAAATTAATGAAGGACAAACCCAAATAGAATCTTCAGAACGGGCTTTATTGAATACTGACCTTGATTTAGCACAAAGAAATGCTGAAGTCATGAAAATTAAACAAGCATGGCAACAAATTTATGAAGGTTTTAAACAATATGAACCCACAGATAAACTAGATGACGAAAAGAAATTATATACTCAATTACAAAGTGCTTGGAGTGAATGGAAAAAGAATCATGAGAAATTGATGCAAATGAATGAACAATTTGAAAGTTTAGGTATTCTTAACCCAGTAGATAAAGAAATAGAATTAATGAAATCAAATCCGGTAAATACTTCAGAACTAGCATTAGTCAGAAGGGCAAATAGTGTGTTATCGGAATTAAAACAAAAAGCTCAAGATAATCGCTCTTCCTTTGAAATGGCAACCAAATTCCTGGTTGCAGATATTGAATTAAACGAAAAATTCGGTGTTGAAACTAGTAAACAAGCTCAAAAAGATTCTGAAACAGGTACATTTTGGTTATTGCTAGTTTTAGTAATAGGCCCTGTAACTGCGATTATTTTTGGTGTTACCTTTAGTGAGCCAATTTCTTCAAGTGTCAATGAATTAGTGAAAGTTTCCCAGTCTATAGCTAATAGCAATTCTCAATTACCAGGATCATTCCAGACAAAGGACGAAATCGAGAAATTAAAAACTGCTTTTTATACAGTAGCATCTAAGATGGGTGAATTGGTGAATATTGCCCAGAAAATATCTAGTGGAGACCTAACTGTTCAAATTCAGCAAGCAGATACTCAAGATGAAATTGGCAAATTACAAAATGCCTTTTTTACCATGAACAACGATTTAAACTCTTTAATTCGTCGTATTCAACATTCAGGGGTACAAATTACCACTTCTAGTACACAGATTGCGGCATCTGGTAAAGAATTAGAAGCAACCATGACTGAACAATTAGCATCTACAAACGAAGTAGCTGCTACTGCTCAAGAAATTGCTGCTACATCCAAAAATTTAGTCAAAATGATGGAAAAAGTAGCGGAGATGACTAACGTTACTGCCATTGATGCCAGTGAAAGTCATAATAAATTAATAGACATGGAAAACGCCATGCGGCAATTAGCGGAGGCGAGAAGTGCTATTACTTCTAAATTAGGAATAATGAGTAAAAAAGCCAGCAATATTAATAGTGTCATTGTGACAATTACGAAAATTGCTGACCAGACTAGTATTTTATCATTAAATGCTGCCATAGAAGCAGAAAAAGCCGGAGAATATGGGGCAGGATTTGCCGTAGTAGCCCGAGAAATTCGCCGATTAGCAAATCAAACTGCGGTGGCAACTTTAGAAATTGAACAAATAGTTAAAGATATGCAATCTGCGGTTTCTACGGGTGTAATGGAAATGGATAAATTTAATAACTCTGTGAATAATACCCTGGGACAAGTTAACCTCATAAGTAACCAAATTGGTAAAGTTATTAATCAGGTGCAAAGCCTTCCACCGCAATTTATCCAAGTGAATGAAAGTATGGAAGAACAATCTCAAGGAGCTATTCAAATTAGTCAAGCTATGGAACAATTAACGGATACTTCCCAACAAACTGTTGATGCTTTGCGGGAAACTAATGGTGCATTGGAACAATTAGAAGAAGCAGCGCATTCTTTACGGTCAGAAATTTCCCATTTTCAGGTGAAAAATTAAGTATATTTAAAATACCTAAGCCCTCCAGTTCTATAGTTAGGAGTTTAGGGCTACTAAACCATTAGATATTTAGGTTTTTCGGCTAATTGAAAATCAACACAGGTGTATTTATGTTCAGAAATTTAAGTGTACGGACACGGTTAATTGGTGGATTTTTATTTATAGGTTTACTTGTCTTAGTAGTGGGTTTAGTCGGCTGGAATATAAATTTACGCCTGATTGATGCCGTGAATAATCTAAATACAAATAGTATACCGAGTATTACGGGACTGTGGAAAATTAATGAAGGACAAACCCAAATAGAATCTTCAGAACGGGCTTTATTGAATACTGACCTTGATTTAGCACAAAGAAATGCTGAAGTCATGAAAATTAAACAAGCATGGCAACAAATTTATGAAGGTTTTAAACAATATGAACCCACAGATAAACTAGATGACGAAAAGAAATTATATACTCAATTACAAAGTGCTTGGAGTGAATGGAAAAAGAATCATGAGAAATTGATGCAAATGAATGAACAATTTGAAAGTTTAGGTATTCTTAACCCAGTAGATAAAGAAATAGAATTAATGAAATCAAATCCGGTAAATACTTCAGAACTAGCATTAGTCAGAAGGGCAAATAGTGTGTTATCGGAATTAAAACAAAAAGCTCAAGATAATCGCTCTTCCTTTGAAATGGCAACCAAATTCCTGGTTGCAGATATTGAATTAAACGAAAAATTCGGTGTTGAAACTAGTAAACAAGCTCAAAAAGATTCTGAAACAGGTACATTTTGGTTATTGCTAGTTTTAGTAATAGGCCCTGTAACTGCGATTATTTTTGGTGTTACCTTTAGTGAGCCAATTTCTTCAAGTGTCAATGAATTAGTGAAAGTTTCCCAGTCTATAGCTAATAGCAATTCTCAATTACCAGGATCATTCCAGACAAAGGACGAAATCGAGAAATTAAAAACTGCTTTTTATATAGTGACATCTAAAATTGGTGAGTTGGTAAATCTTGCCCAAAAAATATCTAGTGGGGATGTAACTACACAAAGTCAAGGAGTAGATAGTCAAGACCAAATAAGTAAACTACAAACAGCTTTTGATAGAGTTGCCTGGAAAATTGGTGAGTTGGTGAATATCGCCCAAAAAATATCTAGTGGGGATTTAACGACATCTCTTCAACCCGCAACTACTCAAGATGAAATTGGCAAATTACAAAATGCCTTTTTCAGCATGAACAACGATTTAAACTCTTTAATTCGTCGTATTCAACATTCAGGAGTACAAATTACCACTTCTACCACACAAATTGCGGCATCTGGTAAACAACTAGAGGCTACACTCACAGAACAATTAGCATCTACAAATGAAGTAGCTGCTACTGCCCAAG
>OGVQ01000051.1_pt1 | contig 33644 bp, 20 predicted proteins | sample 1575801 | NCBI WGS metagenome assembly OGVQ01 (sample SAMN07581550, study PRJEB24739) | freshwater metagenome | place: Singapore | collected 2015-04 | reverse complement strand
ACCGACAGTGTGAAAGTGGTTGGTTTCTTTTGGGGCTATGATCCTAATAGTCCTTATAACCCGCTACAACAAGTCACATTTGATGATGGGACAGTCTGGAATTTGGACACCCTAGTAGCAAAAGCCTTAACAACTACCGATGGTGATGACTCAATTGTAGGCACAAATGCCAGTGAAACCTTAGCAGGTGGTTTAGGGAATGACGGTATTAGTGGTGTAGGGGGAAATGATATCCTCAGTGGAAATGAAGGAAATGATACTCTAAGTGGAGGAGAAGGAAATGATATCCTCAGTGGAAATGAAGGAAATGACGGTATTAGTGGAGGAGAAGGAAATGATATCCTCAGTGGAAATGAAGGAAATGACCACTTAGATGGAGGAACAGGGGACGATACCCTAGATGGTGGTGCGGGGAATGATACTGTGCATGGGGGAAGTGGAAACAATATTTACCTATTTGGTAAAGGAGATGGACAAGACACCATCAACCCGTACTATGACGATACAGTAGGTAAACTGAACACATTAAAATTCAAAGCAGGTGTCTTACCTTCAGAAGTAATAGTCAGTCAGGTATATGACAACTATTGGGGCTATCAAGCATTGCAATTAAGCATTGCAGGAACAACCGACAGTGTGACAGTGGTTGGTTTCTTCTATGGCTATGACCCTAATAATGGTTATAACCCGCTACAACAAGTCACATTTGATGATGGAACAGTCTGGAATTTGGACACCCTAGTAGCAAAAGCCTCTGTACCGGGAATATTAGCTTTTAGCAGTGCAACCTACAGCGTTAATGAAGATGGAACACCTATAACTGCTGTTACCGTGACTCGTACCGAGGGAAGTTATGGCGCTGCTAGTGTGATATTAACCTCAACAGATGGGACGGCAAATGCGGTCATTGATTATACTAACACCCCAATCACGGTTAACTTTGCTGCTGGAGAAACCAGTAAAACTGTCACCATTCCGATTATTGATGACAATGTTTACGAACCTACAGAAACCGTCAATTTAACTTTATCCAACCCCACAGGTGGCGCAACATTAGGAACACAAAAAACAGCTATCCTGAATATTGTTGATAATGATGCTGTACCAGGCACGATTCAATTTAGTAATGCTGACTATTCCGTTAATGAAAATGGTACACCTGTCACCGCAGTTACTTTAACTCGTAGTAATGGTAGTGATGGTGCAGTCAGTCTTAGCATTAACCTCACTAATGGCACAGCAAATGCCGGAGATGACTATAATAATAACCCCATTATTGTTAACTTTGCCAATGGTGAAACCAGTAAAACAGTTACTATTCCCATTATTAACGATACTCAATTTGAATCAGATGAAACCATTAACCTCACCTTAACAAATCCCCAAGGTAGCGCAACTTTAGGAAATCAGACAACAGCCACATTAACCGTCATTAATGATGATTTACCCCAACCGGGTTTAATTAGCTTAAATAGTAGCATTTATACCGTTAATGAAAATGGAACAGGGAGTATTACTTTAACGCGCACAGGGGGAAGTGATGGCGCTGTTAGTGTGATATTAACCTCAACAGATGGGACTGCAAATGCGGTCATTGATTATACTAACACCCCAATCACGGTTAATTTTGCTGCTGGAGAAACCAGTAAAACTGTCACCATTCCGATTATTGATGACAATGTTTACGAACCTACAGAAACCGTCAATTTAACTTTATCCAACCCCACAGGTGGCGCAACATTAGGAACACAAAAAACAGCTATCCTGAATATTGTTGATAATGATGCTGTACCAGGCACGATTCAATTTAGTAATGCTGACTATTCCGTTAATGAAAATGGTACACCTGTCACCGCAGTTACTTTAACTCGTAGTAATGGTAGTGATGGTGCAGTCAGTCTTAGCATTAACCTCACTAATGGCACAGCAAATGCCGGAGATGACTATAATAATAACCCCATTATTGTTAACTTTGCCAATGGTGAAACCAGTAAAACTATCACAATTCCGATTGTTGATGATAGTATTTTTGAAAGCAATGAAACCATCAATTTAACTCTTTATACTCCTACCAATGGCGCAACAATAGGTACACAAAATAGCGCAGTTGTCAACATTATTGACAATGATTTTAAACCAACTTTAACCGTTAATATTACAGCCGCACAAATCAACGAAGGCAATACCATTCAGGGAACTATTACCCGCAATACTGCAACTACAGAACCCCTGACAGTCACCTTAGTTAATAGCGATGATAGCCAACTGACTGTACCTACTACAGTTACTATTCCCACAGGTGCAAATTCTGCTACATTTAATATTACTGCTGTTGATGATACCTTAATTGAACTACCCAAAAATTACACAATTATCGCTTCTGCTGCTGGGTTTATTAGTGGTTCAGATAGCCTAGCAATTATTGATAATGATGGAGTTAATTTAACCTTAACTCTCGATACCAATAATATTAACGAAAATGGTGGCAAAGCGATCGCCACTATCACCCGGAACATAGTCACAGAGACCCCTTTATCGGTGCAACTTTCTAGTAGTGACACCACAGAAGCAACCGTTCCCGATACCGTGATTATTGCCGCAAATCAAGCATCTGCTACCTTTGAAATTCAAGGGGTTGATGATACCATTCTCGATGGTACACAAGCGGTTGCAATTACTGCTAAACCTACCTATACAGCCACAAATGTAGTTACAAATGTAGGTCAGTCCACTGCTAATTTGAATGTTGTTGATAATGAAAGTCCCAGTTTAAGATTAACCATAGACAAAGATGTAATTTCCGAAACGGGAACAGCAACCGCAACTATTACTCGCAATACTAATACAAATACTAATTTAGTTGTCACCCTCAGTTCTAGCGATATCACAGAAACAACTGTTCCCAATACAGTGACAATTGCTGCGGGACAAAATTCTGCAACTTTCACCATTACAGGAGTTAGTGATGGAATTAATGATGGTAGTCAAAACGTCACTATTACTGCTTCCGCAACGGGGTTAAATAGTGGTAGTGATAGTTTAGAAGTTACAGATATTAATGTACCTGATTTAACGCTCACAAATTTACAAGGTCTGCAAAACACTTACACAGGAAAACAATCTCAGTTTAGCTATACAGTTGTTAATAATGGGATTATTGCTGCGTCGGGAAATTGGAAAGATCGGGTTTATTTATCAACTGATAATCAACTAGATCCTAACGATACCTTATTAGGAGAATTTGCTTTAGGAAGTGTAGAAAATCCCGCGAATTTATTACCGGGAACATCTTATAATCGGACTGTTACCTACTTTGCGCCACGCACACCAGGACAATATTATTTAATTGGTGTTACTGATAATGGTAATTCAATTAATGAAGGATTAAGTATTGGGGAAAATAACAATACTACTATCACTCCTTTAACAATTACACCCGCCTATCGTGCTACTGTTTACACAAATACAGAAACAGCTTTGATGGGAAGTGCTGTCACATTACGAGGAACTGCAATTAGTAATAGTGATTTTTCTCCTGTACCTTATGAATTTGTCAAAATTAGGGTAGAAAATCAAGGCAATATTCGAGAATTTGACGCATTTACCGATGGTAATGGTAATTTTGTCCGTCAATTTAATCCCCTACCAGGAGAAGCAGGGACTTATAATATCAACGCTTATTTCCCTGGTTTTACAAGTGAAGATAGTGCAGCCGAAGATCAGTTTACTTTGTTAGGAATGCGGTTTGAACAAAATGATCAATTTCTAACGCAAGTATCCCAACGCATCACCGAAGGAACAACTTTTAACGGTTCAGTTAAATTACAAAACCTGAGTAATATCCCATTATCAGGATTAACGGCTAGTATAAATGGTGCGCCTAGTGATTGGACAGTTAATGTTACCCCAGAGAAAACGAGTTTAGGGGGTAATGAAGAAATCACGGTCAATTACAGTATCAATGTCCCGGATGATAAATGGAGTTATTACAATTTTGGTATTGGCTTAAGTACCGCTGAAGGCGTTACGGCGAATTTACCAGTACGAGTAGACGTGGCGCAACTGTTACCCCGTTTAGTTGCAGATACCAGCAGTTTACAAGCTTCTATGTTGCGGGGAGGTCAAACGATAGTCGAGTTTACGGTTAGTAATCAAGGTGAGGTTGCGTCAGGAGAATTAAATATTCTGCTTCCTGATGCGTCTTGGTTAAAGTCCGCTTCTTCGATTAAGCTACCTTCCTTGAATCCTGGTCAATCAACTAAAGTATCTTTATTATTACAACCCTCAGCGACGCAAGAGTTAACGGTTTATAACGGAAATGTAGTTATTTCCGGGGATGAAGCCTCCTTAAGTTTACCGTTTAATTTCCGAGCGATTTCGGAAGCGAAAGGGAATCTTAATATTAATGTAGTGGATGAATTATTCTTCTTTGCGGAAGGTTCACCCAGGTTAGCAAATGCCACAATTACCTTATTAGATCCATTTACCGGAAATGTGATCTTTTCGGAAACCGATGCAGATGGTGTTTTATCAAAAACTAATTTAGCAGAAGGATATTATAAAATCCGTATCGTTGCCGATAATCATGATTCCTTTGAACAGAATATTTATATTGGTGCAGGAGAAACAGAGGATGTTCAAGCATTTTTGTCAAGGCAAACTGTTAAATACACATGGACAGTAACACCAACAGAAATAGAAGATAAATATTCAATTAGTATAGAAAGCGTATTTGAAACCAATGTACCAATTCCCACAGTTGTTCTTGAACCCACATTAATTGATTTAGAACAGTTACAAGTTGTGGGTCAAGTAATGCAAATAAACGTTACCGCCACAAATCATGGTTTGATTGCTGCTAATAATATTAATCTCTATTTTGGAGAACATCCTTTTTATAAAATTGAGTCGTTAATTAATAATATTGATTCCCTAGCAGCAAAGAGTTCAATTACAGTTCCAGTAAAAATTACTCGTATTGCTAACTTTGAAACTCTCAGCATTTCCAGTCATGAACTTACACTACAATCAACACCATCCGTTCCTTGTAATATTTCTGCTGGTATAGATTATTCCTACAATTGTAGTGGTGTAGAAATTAAAAGAGCGATCCCTATTCCATTCTTAAATGTTGAAGGCAATTGTACTTCAGGTATCACTCCAATTCAGTTTCAATTTCCTAGTGGTCGTATTAATAGTCCTACCAATTTGGGAATTATTAGTAGTACAACTAGACCTATTCCACATTTTATCTTCACATCTCCAGCTTGTGATCCTCGTGAAGAGAAACTTAAACAAGCTCTAACGAATCTTTTAATAACTCTAGCCAACTATGCTCCTAATCCATATATAAAAGCTGCTGCTAAGGGTTTATCTGGGTGGAAAGCTGTGGCAGATCTTTTAAATGGAGAACCTAAAACCTTGATAGGATATATTGTGTCCATTTTTGTTGACAAGGGCGTTGACTCTATCAATAATAATGATAACGCATCTCCTTTCCTTAAAAAAGCGGCTAAGATTGCACAAGGACTAGGAATTTTGAAGGATGTCTGGGATACATACCAAGATTTTAGTGAAGCTTTTGCCACTCCTTCGGTTCAAAGTGAATTTTCCATAAGTAATACAACATCTTCTCTCAATCAAGGAATTCAAAGTTTACAATTATCTCTTGAACGTTTATCAAAAACATATCAAACTTGGGAAGCATTTTTTGGCGGTAAAGTATGGATGGATGCAGCAACATCTCCAGAATTTAGTCAATGGTTTGGTACTTTTCTCACCAATACTCAATTTGGTGAAACAGATCCCGTAAAAATTTCAGAAATAGAGAGAAATGAATTATTAAATTTACCATTGCCGACACCAATTACAGGCAGTGATGTGAATAGATTTATTGACCGATGGAATCGCACCATAGACTATTGGGATGCCAGACTTTTTAATACACAAGATATCCCTCTGGGACAAAGCCAAGATTTTATTGCCTTAAACCAAATTGGACCCCTTCAAGATGCTTTAGATAAAGCAGTTAGTGAGACTGAGGCAGAAGGATACATTGATATAATTGATGCTATCACCCAAAAAACCAAAGAACTACAAGAAGCCTTAGAAGGAAGCGGTGGAGTTTGTGCCACTGTTAGAATTAAAATAGATCAGGAAGCGGTAATGACCCGTGCTGCTTTCTTAGGCAGTCTAGAAATTGACAACGGTAATCAAACTAATCTCACTAACCTTTCAGTTATCCTCCAAATTAAAGACGCTAACGGCAATATTGTTAATGATTTATTTGGCATCACTTCACCTATCCTCAGCAATATCACCGCTGTTGATGGTACAGGTATCTTAACAGGAGACAACCCCAATACTCCCCAGGATGAAGGCATAGGCAGTGCCAAATGGACATTTATTCCTACTAATTTAGCCGCACCAGAAACTCCTAATCAATATAGTCTTGGTGGCACTCTTTCTTATAGTGAAAATGGCAAAAATATCACCGTTCCCCTCCTTTCTGCACCTATCACCGTCTATCCCCAAGCAGAACTATATTTAGACTATTTCCATCAAAGAAATGTTTTTGCAGATGATCCCTTTACTGATGACATTATCGAAACTTCCGTTCCTTATTCCCTGGCAGTATTAGTCAGGAACGAAGGTAAAGGCGATGCCAAAAACTTGAAAATTACCTCCGGTCAACCGAAAATCATTGATAATGAAAAAGGCTTGTTAGTTGACTTCCAAATTATCGGTTCAGAAGTTAACGGTACTGGTGTTAGTCCTTCATTAACCGTTGACTTTGGTAATATTAACGCCGGGAAAACAGCCGTCGGTGATTGGTTATTTAAGTCTAGTTTACAAGGTAAATTTGTTGACTATAAAGCCACCTTTGAACACATTAATAGTTTAGGAAAACCTGAACTATCCCTAATCAAAGAAGTCACAATTCACGAACTAATTCACAAAGTTCAAGTTAACCATCCTAACCCCGATAACTTACCCGATTTTCTGGTTAATGAAACCTTCGATGCCCAATTTACCCCTGATATTATTTACTTTAGCAGTGGCGGCACGGCACCAGTAAAAGCCGTTAAAGATGCCACCATTGACGCACCTGCAACCATCAATGATTTAACCGTGCAAATTTCCGCCACAGTGGGAACCGGCTGGACTTATTTTCAGTTAGCAGAACCCAGTAACAGTCAATTCGATATCGTTAAAATTCAGCGTGCAGATGGTACAGAAATCAACTTAAATAATATTTGGACAACTGACAGAACTTTCCCCGGTACGGGACGACCAACATACGAAAATATTCTGCATTTCCTTGATCATACCAACACCGGAAACACCACCTACACCGTTACCTATACCCCTGGTGGTCCCACCGTCACCGATATTATTGATGTTAGTCCAGATCCTCGCGCTACGTCTGTTAATGCCATTTCCGTTGACTTTTCCGAAGCAATTAAAGCCACTAGCTTTGATTACAACGATTTAAGTTTAACCGTCAATGGGGGAACAAATCTCATTAACTCTACCGTGACTATTGGGTCCCTATCTCCCACCCGTTATCAAATTACAGGATTAAACAGCCTCACCGCTACTGATGGAAATTATACCCTAACTGTTAACGCTAGTGGTATAGAAGATACTACAGGGAAATTAGGCACAGGTTCATTAACGGAAACTTGGATCAAAGCCGCAACAGGAAACTCGGATACTACTCCCCCCATTGTCACAGATATTATTGATCTCTTAATTGATCCGCGTAATCAGCCGGTTTCTAATCTCAATGTCATCTTCTCAGAAAAAATTGACCTCAGTACCTTTAATTGGCAAGATATCACCCTCACCCGCAATGGTGGCACAAATTTAATTAACAATACCGTCACAATTTCTGCCATTAATGACACCACCTACCGGATCAACGGACTGAGTGGTTTAACCACAACAGATGGAACTTACACCCTCACCGTTAACGGTAGCGGTATTCAAGATTTATCTGGTAACGCAGCTACGGGAACTCAATTAGAAAGTTGGGTGATGGATACCACAGCACCCACAGCACCTAGTAATATTGTTGTTGCGGGAATATCTGCCAATAGTGCAGGGTTGCAATCATCCTCTTTACAAATCCTAACCACATCAGGACAAACCCGCATTAACACCACTGCCCCAACTATTAGCGGAGAATTAGGTGAAACTAACTTAAAAGTCTTTTTCTACGATAAAAACAGCAATCAACTTTTAACACAAGCCACCGTTACAGAGACTAAATTTAGTAGTAGTGTGGAACTTCCCTCCCCTGGTGCAAGAGAATTAGAAATCAGGGTACAAGATGCCGCAGGAAATACCACAAATACCAGTTTAAGCCTATTTGCAGATGTCGCCCCACCAGTAATCAGTCAATTCCCTAACCTTCCTACCTCAACACCTAACCCAGTCAACAGTATTGATGTTCAATTCTCCGAACAAATTAACCTCAATACCTTCGATCAGAGTGATCTTACCCTTACCCGTGACGGTGTTAACCTCACCTTACCTAATACCGTCACTGTTACCTATCTCTCCGATACAACCTATCGCATTAACGGGTTAGATACGTTAACTAGCACTCCCGGTAATTACAGCTTACAGGTTAATGCTACTACCATCCAAGATAATGCTGGTAATAGTGGTGATGCAGCCAAAACCGCAACATTTACCATTACTGCACCACCAACCCCTGGTATTACTTTAATTCAAAGTGGTGGTAGCACCACCGTTACCGAAGGGGGTAATACTGATAGTTATACCCTAGTTCTCAAAACTCAACCGACTGCTGATGTGACTGTTACCCTAAACGCTGGTAATCAAATTACCACTGATAAAACTACCGTCACCTTCACATCTGCTAACTGGAATACACCCCAAACTGTTACCGTCACAGCCATTAACGACACCATCGCCGAAGGCAACCACACCAGTACAATTAGCCATAGTGTTAGCAGTACAGATACTAATTACAACAATGCCACACTTCCTAATATTGCAGTCAGCATTACCGATAATGATGCGGAAATTCGCGGCATGAAATGGCATGATATTGATGGTGATGGGCTAAAAGATGCCGGAGAAGTTGGTTTACAAGGTTGGACAATTTACCTTGATACCAACACCAACGGACAATTAGATAACGGCGAAATCTCAACTATTAGCGACGCAAACGGCAATTATCAATTTACTAATCTGCGTCCTGGGATTTATACTATCGCCGAAGTGCAGCAAACAGGATGGAAGCAAACCTTCCCCGGTGTGAATGTTACTACTACTGCTGCTGAAATTCCCCTTTATACCCCAACTTTAGATATTATTTCCCCCCTCGACTCAACTAACGAGGTTCAACTCAACTTTAATGCGGCTAATTATATAGTCAAGGAAGACGGCACAGCAGTCACAGAAATTTGGGTAACTCGCACAGGAAACGCTAGTAATACAGTTAGTGCCACACTTAGCTTCATTGATGGTACTGCCAAAGGATGTGGATGTGCGGCTAGTTCCGTCAATAATGATTTCAACAATATTCCCATTACTGTCACTTTCGCGGCAAATGAAACCAGCAAACTTGTTTATGTGCAGAATGCCCTGTTAGGTAATCCTCATGCCATTAAAATCCGTAATGATGACAAAGTTGAGGGAGACGAATATTTTACAATTCAACTGACTAACCCCACAGGTGGCGCATCTGTCGGTAATCAAAGCCGTGCTACTGTGACTATTGTTGATGACGATGCCCCTGCCAATTCTACAGTAACGCCTCCTCTGGAAACTCCTAGCACCACAATTTCCAGTTTGGTGGATAGTCAGGCAACTTCTTTAATTAACCTGAATAATTTCTGGGCAGATAGCCGATACGCTAACATCAAAGGCAAGAGTTTAACTACGGTCATCATTGATACGGGTATAGACTTAAATCATCCTATCTTTGGGGCTGATGCTGATAATAACGGCATTGCTGATAAAATCGTTTATGAATACGATTTTGCAAATAATGATACAGATGCTAGTGATAAAAATAATCACGGTTCTCATATTGCTAGTATCTTTACCAGCGTTGCACCTGAATCTAATATTATTGCCCTGAAAGTTTTTAAAGATAACGGTGCTGGCAGTTTCTCCGATTTAGAAAAAGCCCTGCAATGGGTGGCAGCTAATAATACAGCATATAATATCGCATCTGTCAACCTTTCCATTGGTGATAGTCAAAATTGGACAACGGCAACCTCTCGTTATGGTATTGGTGATGAATTAGCAGCGATCGCCTCCCAAAATATCATTATCAGCGCCGCCGCAGGTAACAGCTTTTATCAGTATGGTAGTAACCCCGGATTAGCTTACCCAGCCATAGATCCCAATGTCATCGCCGTTGGTGCGGTTTGGGCGGATAATTCTGGCACTCAGAAAAACTTTGTTGGTGGTGCAATTGATTACACCACAACTGCTGACCAAATCGCTAGTTTCTCCCAACGCGATCCTCACCTATTAGATGTATTTGCTCCTGGTATCTTAATTACAGGTGCTAATGCCAATGGTGGTACTACCTCAATGGGAGGAACTAGCCAAGCAACGGCTTATGTTACGGGCGTGGCAACTCTCGCCCAGGAGATAGCAATAGAAAAACTTGGTCGGAAACTGACAGTTAATGAGTTCCGTAATCTCCTCAGTACAAACAGTGTCATTATCAACGACGGTGATAACGAGAATGACAACGTAATCAATACTGGGAAAAATTATCCCCGTGTAGATTTATTGAAACTCGCAGAAGGTATTCTCAATCTCAGTGGTGCAACTTCTAACCCCAATCCTGTTGATCCAGCTAACAACAATAACAATAGCGCAACTACCATATTCGACAATACCATTAACCTTGTTCATACCGTCAACTTGACAGCAGGTGAAGTCCGTACAGGAATTGATTTTGGCAACCAACAAATCATAGTTAATCATCCGCCTACAGTTACTAACCTTATCGCCCCTCAAACAGCAACGGAAGATTCAGCCTTTACCTTCACTATGCCAACCAATACCTTCACCGATATTGATGCTGGTGATGTCCTTACCTATTCAGCCACATTAGAAAATGGTAATACTTTACCAAGTTGGTTAACCTTTAATTCCACAACCCGCACCTTTAGCGGTACTCCCACTAATGACAATGTAGGGAACTTGAATGTTAAAGTCATAGCTACAGATACAGCCGGGGCAACTGTTAGTGATATCTTTACTATGACAGTTGAAAATGTCAACGATGCACCGACATTAGCAAATACAATTGCAGACCAAAACGCTAAACAAGATAACCTCTTTAACTTCCAAATTCCTACCAACACCTTCACCGATATTGATGCTGGTGATGTCCTTACCTATTCAGCCACATTAGAAAATGGTAATGCTTTACCAAGTTGGTTAACTTTCAATTCCACAACCCGCACCTTTAGCGGTACTCCCACTAATGACAATGTAGGGAACTTGAATGTTAAAGTCATAGCTACAGATAAAGCCGGGGCAACTGTTAGTGATATCTTTACTATGACAGTTGAAAATGTCAACGATGCACCTGTTCTCAAAAATCCACTTTTAGATCAAACAGTTAAGGTTAATTCTACCTTTACATTTACACTACCCAAAGATACCTTCTCCGATGCAGACGCAGTTAATCCCTATAAAAACCTCGTCATCTTTGGTGATAGCCTCTCAGATACAGGTAACGCCTACAAAGCATCCGGTAACACCTTTCCACCATCACCTAATTATCAAGGTCGTCTTTCTAATGGCTTAATTTGGGTTGATTACTTTGCCCCTGATTTACAATTTACAAACCCATCAATTCAAAATTACGCCTTTTTGGGCGCAAATACCGGGGTAAGCAACACTTTTGGGCAAATAACTGTACCTGGATTATTAACACAAATTCAGCAATTTAAAACTATAAATGCCAATGCCATCGGTAAAGATGGACTTTATGTAATTTGGGCTGGTGCTAATGATTTTCTAAATCTTGCTACTGATCCTACCCAAGCTGTGACTAATGCAGTTACTAATATTAGTAGTGCAATTACAACGTTAGCAGGATTAGGTGCTAAAGAAATTGTTGTTGGCAATTTAACAGATTTGGGTGGTACTCCTGCGAGTATTGCTAATAATAATGTGGCTAATGCCAGAACAATTTCTATTGGTTTTAATGCAGCTTTAAATCAAGCTTTAACTAACTTAGAACCAGCCCTCAATGTTGATTTATATTTAGTAGATATCTTTGGTTTGAGTACAGCAGTTCAGACTAATCCTACTAATTACAAATTCACTAATATTACTCAGCCGCTAATTACAGCTAATAATCCAGTTAATCCTGATCAATATGCTTTTTGGGACGATGTTCATCCCACGACAAGACTGCATCAGTTAGTAACAGATACATTTGAAAATACACTGCTCAATGATGGAGTAATTCCTGATTTAATTAAATATTCCGCCACTTTAGCTGATGGTAGTAAGTTACCAGATTGGCTTAATTTTAACTCTACAACTCGCACCTTTACTGGTACTCCCAAAACAGGAGATGTCGGTCAATTAGATGTCAAGGTAATTGCTACAGATAAAGTCGGGGCAACTGTCAATGATATCTTTAATATTACAGTTGAAAAAATCATTGATAACCAATCTACAACTGTAGGAACTCCAGGAGATGATAAATTAATTGCCACTCCTGGTAATCAATTCGATGGTCAAAACAATATTGTATTTACAGGTGCAGGTAAAGATGAGGTAGACCTGTCCACTGTATCTGCTTTTCCTAACTCAGGTAACAATATCGTTGATCTGGGTAGCGGTGATGATACTATCTATGTGCATAAGGGCGATCGCACTTTTGGTAGTGATGGTAATGACATCTTTGATGCTAGAGATGGTCAAGGTAATAACCGAATGTCCGGGGGTCTTGGGGATGATACCTTCTACTTGGGTAGCAATGACCGCGCTTTGGGTGGTGATGGTAAAGATATCTTCAGAGTTAGTCTTGGTGGTGGTAACTTAATTTCCGGTGGTGCTGGTGCTGACCAATTCTGGATTGTCAATGCTGAATTACCCTCTTCGGCTAATACTGTGCTTGACTTCCAACTGGGTACGGATGTCATTAGGATTCAAGGTGCTGTTAGTTTGGGTATTACCACCTCTACACTCCAGTTAAATCAAGTTGGTGCAGATACCGCGATTGTCTTCAATAATCAAACTTTAGCTACTTTGACCGGGATTCAAGCCAGTAGTTTAAGTTTGACGAATACTAATCAGTTTGTCTTTGCTTAGAACTTAACTCACCAGTTGGGGTTTAGCGTAATGCCTTAAGCCCCTGATTGGGCAAAATCTTTGTAGTTTGGTTTGCATCTTTTTGATCGAAAACTACTGTGAAAAGTGTAATCAATCTCAGAAATCTGGGTTATTTCGTAATCACAACAGTGACAAACAGCTATTACTAGGTCGCGCTTCGCTATCGCTCTCCCACATCCCCAAAAAGCAATTTTCAGTAGTGAAACCGGCAGGCAAGAATTCTGATTTTATCTTCTAAGACTTCATAAACCAGACGATGTTCTTGATCGATTCGTCGTGACCAGCAGCCAGATAGATCGTATTTTAGTGCTTCAGGTTGTCCTGTGCCTTCAAATGGATTACGTTGTACTTCACGAATTAGTTTGATGATTTTTAATGCTTTTTTCCGGTCGCTTTCGATCCACCAAGCTAAATCCTCAAAAGCATCTGCATCAAATTCCAAGTTCCTCACAGGCTGCTTCCAAAGAAATTCCATCTTGACGTTTTCTAGCGGTAAGTAATCTCGCTTTCATGGCTGGACTGCTTAACAAATAAGCAGTTTCTCTCTCAGCCATTATTTCTTGCCACATGGCAATGGGAACAACTACAGAAATTGTTTGACCTTCTGAATCACAGATGTATTGTAATGTGTTAGTCATAGTAGCTAATATAACTTACGAGATTACTAATAATTATAACCGCAAAAGTTTTTATGAGCTATACTGCAAACGGTTCATAGTTTAACCAAATATGAAACCCCTCTGGTAAACCTCTCCCCGCACCTCTCCTAAGAGGCTATCCATTACCCACATCTTTCTTAACAATCTTGAAACATTTATGTGGCAACGGTTTCAACGCTTGGAAATTTCCCTACTCTTGACAAAATGTACCTTATTCTTCTTAAGAAAACCCTTATTTTATTGAGAATCATTAACGGAGGATTAAGGTTTAGGGGTTTGCGAGCAAACTGACAAGTCAGCGCTTGCGCTATCGCATTCCCATATCCCCAAAAATGGTACATCCCATATCCTAAAAGCGATCGCACACGATCATCCCCACAACAGCAAACTCAATTGAATTTAGTTATTATGTACTACTTTACTGGCTTTTTTGATCTGTGACAGTTCAGGGTGCGGAATGTGGGTTCTAAATTAATAATTGCTCAAGAACGTTACGCTTAATGATTATATTAGTAGACGAAAATCTTTTAGGGAAAGAACTCAAACAATTTTTTTTAAACAATTAGGGGAAATATTCATTATTAAGAATATCTTCAAGACTAAAAGGACATTGCTTTGGAAAAATCTCACCAGGTAAACCTGTCTTTTGAATTGCTTGTCTTCTAGCTTTAGTATAAACCTGTTCTAAACAACTCAGGAAATAGTTGTAAAGTGTTTTGGAGCGAAAAAAAAATTCCAACTCGTCACGGAAGTTAGAGATTTCAATTTGCCAACCTCGTTGACAGGTTTCTTTTTCAGTTTCCCAATGACAACAAAGCAGAAGATGGATTAATAACTGCTTCAAATAACTTTCTACTTTGCGTCTTTGTTCTATTCCCAATGCTTCAATCTCTTCTGCTAGATGCTGCCAATCTAAATTATTAATATCTCTGTTTTCTAGCTGTTTGAGTGTGTTTTCTATCCACAGATAATGATCTGTTTCATATAGTGTTGATTGTAGATGTGTGGAAATTGTTGTGGTCATACTTTATCCTTTGGATAACAGACATAGTGATTTTAACATAATAAGTTAAATTTAGTTTCTAACAAAGCATTATTCTCAATAATTATATAGCGGTATGCACTTGAATGAGATACAGAATTTACCTAAAAAACTATACACTCTCATGACTTTCAACTCTGTTCCCTATTCCCTGCGATGCACTGAGCCTGCGATGCCCTGAGCGAGTCGAAGGGTCGAAGTGCGATGCACTGAGCCTGTCGAAGTGTTCCCTGCTATAACAATAGAAAGGTGATTTCTACAGAGTGCTATTTCTATTCCTTTGGTCTTATCAGGGATATGAGACCTAATGCCCTCGGCGATCGCTCCGCTCGCCATAATAGTGGGAAATTTTCGCTTATATATATTAATTAAAATATATTCTAATGCAATCTAATTTAAGATTATATTTTCTTCCTCATACTAAATGGAGATGAGGAAAATTTTTAAGAAGACCTGCCCTAACCAACGCGCACTACCCCACCAGCTAACAGCTTACTAGCTCAAGAGATCAGTACAAGTCTTGCCCGCAAAATGTGTACCTCATACCTTCGCAAACTGCTGTAATTAGCTAAAAAACACAACTAATAGATAATTGGGCATTTTTTACCAATGTTTCCTTTTCAAGAGTCGAAACCGAATATTGAGGAGTTACCTGTAATAACTTTTCGATTCTTTCCCTTGCAGCTTCCACTACATCTGCATTTAAACTACCATTATTCAAACTAGCAGAAAAATCTTCAGCTATTTTATATATTCGTTCTAAGTCGCCAGAACTGATATTACGAGAAACTATAAATAAATCACAACCAGCATGAAAAGCCCGTGCAATTGTCCCACATTGCATAAACATTTCTGACACGGCTTTCATGTCTAAATCGTCGGAAACTATCACCCCTGAAAAACCTAATTCTTGACGCAAAATATCAGTTAAAATAGTTTTAGATAAAGTAGCAGGAACTTTTGGATCAATTTGGGGAAATAAAATATGGGCTGTCATAATTAAGAGAATTTTTTCCCCAATTAATGCTTGAAAAGGAATCAATTCCCGGTTTCGCAAATCTTCCCGACTTAAATTTAATATGGGTAATTCTAAATGGGAATCTGTGCTAGTATCTCCATGACCAGGAAAGTGTTTAGCAGCACCTAAAATTCCCTCTTCTCTTAATCCTCGGTAATATTCCCGCACATATTGACTAGCAATTTCTGGTGTATTTCCAAAAGATCGGGGACCAATAACCGGGTTTTGGGGATTAGAGAAAATATCGGCAACCGGGGACCAAGAAAGATTAATTCCTAAGGATTTTAATTCTTGTGCAGTGGCTTTTGCTACTTCGTAAGCTTGAGATTTTAATAAATAGGCGTAAGGAAAGCGGGTAATTGGTAAAGGTGTTCTCACAACCCGACCTCCTTCATGATCTAATGTAATAAACATTAAATCACGTTCAGTATATTGGCGAATTTCGTAAATCAGATTTTTAAATTGTTCTAACCAAATTTGATAGGGTAGGCCATCGAGGAAGTTTTTGCCAAAAAAGATCACTCCCACGGGTTTTAATTCATTTAATGCTCGTTTATCATCATCGTTTAAAGTTGTTCCAGAAATACCCAAAATGAGATGATTACCAAAGCTTTGTAATGATGGAGATATTGACATAATTGGGTGAAGTAAGTAAGTTGGTGTTAAAAATTGTCGCTATGGCAAGGCAAGAGGCAAGAGTAAAGAGGTGTTGAGCAATTTTACTTTTGTTCACGTATTTTGATTATCTTATACCAATTTTCTATGAAGATGCACATAATCTACCCCTTGTAGTCTCCCCTTAGCAAGCTACGGTGTACAGTCTAATCAAGTTGCCTAATAGGGTTTTAATGCCCCCTGACCCCCAATTCTGGGGGAATAAGAATTTCAAAGTCTCCCAAGTTTGGCGGATTTAGGGGGGTAAATAAGTAGTCGTGCAAAATAAATTGCATATTCAGGAAAGGTGACAGGTGGTACACCATGGTGACAGACAACAGATACAGAGATTTCTATTGTTTTCCCAAATGTGCAATTAATTTTGCCCAAGTACTTAAAATTTAGAAACTAATAACTCACTTTTAGCATTAGCCATTTCTTGAGTTTTTGCTGGAGATGGGTTTAAGGTCATTTGTGGAGCATTTTGTTGTAAAACTACAGCTTGATAAGGTACAACTCCAGTGTGTTCGCTACCAAGACAACGCGCTGCTGTGCGTGATAAATCTAAACTTCTGGGGGAGATATAGGGACCGCGATCATTAACCCGCACAATTACAGATTTACCATTTTTGGTATTTGTAACTTTTAAGTAGGTATTGAAAGGTAAGGAACGATGGGCAACGGTAAAATCATCTTGATTGTATATCTCTCCGTTAGCTGTTAAACGACCATGAAAATAGCCACCATACCAAGAAGCAACACCAGATAGTTTTGTGGTTGAAGATTGTAATCCATATATTTCCATTTGTCCTTGTACTAAGGTTAGAGGTTTTGCATGGAGGGCTATGCGTAGGTTATTTATCCATTGTATAGCGAGAGTATGACCATTGCTACCAAGTTGATTAGAAAGTTGGCGATTAATCGCAAATAGTAAGCGATTACCGACCATTAGGGAAGGAGTATTATCAACTAATCCCGGTTGTAATTGAGTCGGTTGTATAGTTGGTGAACTAACTAAGTGTTGTAAACGCTCCTTTAAGAAATTAGCAGTAATTTGATCAGGTAGTCGGGCAACAAAGCTATTATTGACCCATACTTCATAATTGTAGTAATTGCGTCTGACAATTAATACAGGTGTGTAATCATAGCTGCTATTTTGCTCAAGAGGATTATTTATGACCTTAAAGAAACTTTCGAGCGATCGCACAACGTTAACCGGTGAGATATTGATTTTGGGAAAACTTATTTGACTCACAGGGGCTGGTAGAGAGTCAGTAGCATTTTGCAATGGAGGCTGTGCCGCTATATTTTCTGGCACATAGGCACACAATTCTGTTTCTTTTGCCGTCAATGTTGTTGAAATTGAACTGTTAACAGTATTTACTGCTGATGCTAATTCTCTACTTTTTCCATTGAATGGAAACAAATTTGTTAAGACTAAGTTTTTTGGCCAAATCTGTTTGTATGCTTTACCAATACTAAAAAATTCAGATTGGTTCTTCTCTAAATTGTTTGTAAATTGTGTTGGAGACACTTTGGCTATTACACCTGTTGGTAAATTTCTCGTCAACATCAAAGTACCATCCATTAAGGATGCCACCCCTAGCATGACTATTGATATCATAGTTTAGTTATTCTCCGACTAGATGCACCTAAAGAGATAATCCCTAGGTTGAATAAAAAAGAGTTTTATTGAGCAAGGAACAAGTTTTTTTGAATTGTATGGTCTTGATGATATTTGATATTTGATGATTATGAAACAGTGTGGGATCATCATATACCGAAATGGAGATATAAATAAATCAAAGTAAATAAAACTTTTAAATCTAATTTTGAGGTATTACCAATATTTCAATTATTATTGCTTATGAATAGAGATTTTTTTAACGATTTAGTTTACTGAAATCAGCGAAAAAATTCAGTATTAATACGTAAACAAAAGCTAATTTTTGTATTGATAGCAAGATGTTAACCAAAAAAATACACTGATTGATTAGGAGTCAGAAACTACACTAAAGATTTTGCCAATTAAAAATATTTGTGCTAGTCACAAGCAAAAAAACAACGTAACTTCGAGACTCACGAATAAATTTTGAGAATTTTTTCCTAACCAATCACCAGCCGAAGCGTCAAATGTAAAGGATTGCAACGTATAATGAGAACGACAAAACAGTTAAGAAATATTGAAGAATAGTAGGTTTAAATGCGAGTGGCGATCACGAAGTGCAGCGTAGCTATCGCGGGAGCAGGTCTAGCAGGACTTTCCTGTGCAAAATATCTCACCGATCTAGGTTACAAACCCATCGTTTTGGAACGCCGAGACGTGGTGGGGGGAAAAGTAGCAGCCTGGAAGGATGCTGATGGTGACTGGTACGAAACAGGGCTGCACATTTTCTTTGGGGCGTATCCCAATATGTTGCAGTTGTTCAAAGAATTAAACATTGAAGATCGCCTCCAGTGGAAAGAACACACAATGATCTTCAATCAGCCCGAAGCACCAGGAACTTACAGCCGCTTTGATTTCCCCGACTTACCAGCACCTATAAATGGTGTGATGGCAATTCTGAAAAACAACGATATGCTGACTTGGCCTGAGAAAATCAGTTTTGGCATTGGTTTATTACCTGCCATTCTCCAAGGTCAAAAGTACGTGGAAGAAATGGACAAATATTCTTGGCGGGAGTGGTTGCAAAAACAAAACATTCCTCCCAGAGTGGAAAAAGAAGTATTCATTGCTATGTCCAAAGCTTTGAACTTCATTGATCCAGATGAAATTTCTGCCACTGTACTCTTAACGGCATTGAATCGCTTTTTACAAGAGAAAAACGGCTCAAAAATGGCCTTTCTCGATGGTTCACCCACAGAAAGATTGTGTCAGCCAATCATTGACTATATTACTGAACGTGGTGGTGAAGTCCGCCTGAATGCACCCTTGAAAGAGATTTTACTCAACGAGGATGGAACGGTAAAAGGCTTTCTGCTACGGGGTTTAAATGGGGCAGAGGATGAAATAATAACAGCAGATACCTATGTATCTGCCTTACCTGTTGATCCTTTAAAACCGATTTTGCCCAGTGCATGGAAAGAAATGCCCTTTTTCCAACAATTAAACGGTTTAGAAGGCGTACCAGTAATTAATGTGCATATCTGGTTTGATCGCAAATTAACGGATATTGATCATCTGCTATTTTCTCGTTCTCCGCTCCTAAGCGTTTACGCTGACATGAGTAATACTTGCCGAGAATATGCCAACCCTGACCGTTCCATGTTGGAATTAGTTCTAGCACCTGCCAAAGATTGGATCTCTAAATCTGATGAGGAAATTATTGCTGCAACTATTACCGAGTTAGAAAAGCTATTTCCCCAACATTTTGGCGGCGATAACCCTACCAAAATGCTCAAATATCATGTGGTGAAAACTCCACGTTCAGTTTATAAAGCTACACCAGGTCGTCAACAGTATCGTCCTTCCCAACAAACCCCCATTTCTAATTTTTTCCTGACTGGGGATTATACAATGCAGCGTTATCTCGCCAGTATGGAAGGAGCGGTACTTTCTGGTAAACTAACAGCGCAGGCCATTTCTGACGCGCTGACGGTAGCAAATTCCTCTCACCTGCAAACGCCAACACGACCGACCGCCACGAATGCTGCAACTGCCTGATTCCCTCCCGCGCATGAAAACGCTGGTCTCTATAGATGAGTCATACAACCTTTGTCGGGAACTCACCGCTAAGTACGCCAAGACTTTTTACTTGGGGACAATGCTGATGAGTCCGGCCAAGCGTCAATCTGTTTGGGCAATTTATGCCTGGTGTCGCCGTACAGATGAATTAGTGGATGGACCAGCATCCGCTATCACCACGCCAGAAACCCTAGACCTATGGGAAAAGCAACTGGAGGGGATTTTTGCGGGATGCCCATTGGATAATTATGATCTAGCGTTAGTAGATACACTCCAACGCTTTCCCTTAGACATTCAGCCCTTTCGGGATATGATTGCGGGTCAGCGCATGGATTTGTATCGCAGTCGCTATGAAACTTTTGAGGATTTATATCTCTACTGCTATCGAGTAGCGGGGACTGTAGGCCTGATGTCAACCACGATTATGGGCGTAGATAATAGTATCTATACTGCCCCGTGGCATCAAAACCAACAACCCTATCTTCCTATAGAAGAAGCGATCGCTTTGGGAATTGCCAACCAACTTACCAATATTCTCCGCGATGTTGGTGAAGATGCACGCCGAGGAAGAATCTATCTTCCCCTAGAAGATTTAGCTAAATTTAATTACACCGAGGAAGAATGTATCCAAGGTGTATTAGATGATCGGTGGCGTGCGCTCATGCGGTTTCAAATTGCTCGCGCCCGTCAATTCTATATCCAAGCAGATAAAGGTATTAGTTATCTTGCTGCTGATGCTCGGTGGCCTGTATGGGCTGCATCCATGCTCTATGAGCAGATTTTAGAAATGATTGAGCGCAATGATTATGATGTGTTCAGTCAGCGAGCTTATGTTCCCCAATGGAAAAAGTTACGCACCTTGCCAGCAGCTTGGATGCGATCGCAAGTCTTATAGTCCAGTGGTCAGTGGTCAGTGGTCAGTGGTCAGTGGTCACTGGTCACTGGTCATTGGTCATTGGTCATTGGTCATTGAACTACTATTTAGCTATCCCGACAGAAGCCCCACGTCTCACTCTTAGGAGCCTGGGATGAATGGCGCTTGAGTTGACGACAGTTCCCTGACTAATGTGCGTAGCACGAAAGAAGGGAACATAGAGGAAACGAACACTTTCTTGATTTTTCTCAAAATATTTGATATACTCTTAAGAGTTAGGTGTAATTAAATTAAATGCACCAAAAGCAGCCTATTAAAAAATAACTATTGACTAACTCAAAAACATTTGCTATCATTATTTTGCATGACTTGGAGAGGTGGCTGAGTGGTCGAAAGCGGCAGATTGCTAATCTGTTAAGGGATTATATCCCTTCGAGGGTTCGAATCCCTCCCTCTCCGTTTTTGGAAAGAGTAGATACCGGATTTCTGAAGAGGTCCGGTATCTATTTTTTTGGCTCATTTCTTGGCGATCATATTCAGATCCCAAGTATACAAACCAATTTGATTAGGAACTCTGACAAATCGGCCTGTGCGATGACCCCTAGATAGTTCATTGAGAACCTTATTTTTCACCTCTCTAACTTCCTCTGGATCGAGATTTCCATAAATGCCGTAGACTATTTCATTAACATTGAAAACTCGTCCTGGATTTTGTTCTAAAAATAAGGTTAGAGCATCAATTAAAAATTGACCCTCAAATTGTGGCAACATTGGCACTAATTTCGTCTGGGGTCTGACGAAATGTTTGTTAGGTTTGCTGGGTTTCATCCCCCTAGATATTCCCCTACTATGAATAGGAGCAAGTGAACTTAACTCTAGGGTATAACAACCCGGTTCATTGGGAATTGCTGACCAATAACCACTTTCCCGTCCTTGAGTTAGAGATGATTGGACTCTACCCTTAACAACTTTAAAGATCGTAGACTCTAAATCACCATAGAGCGATCGCACGATAAAATCTATGTGACAGACAGTACCCACATATTCTCGCAATAGCTTTTTCAATGCTTCCATGCGAGTCATATTTTGATAGTGGGGAAGCATGGGAACATCTTCACCTTTACCAACATAGTGACGACGTTGCAAAGAAAAATGGTTTGACTCTCCAACTTGAGCAAGGGAAGAATCTGTTTTTAAAGACTCTGATTTGGGAATTTCTGACGCTGAAGACTGGAAACAATCTACCGCAGAAGTCCGTTGAGAAGACAGCAGCAATAGTGAATCTTCCTTCACAGCTTCCATCGTTTCGCTATCATCACCATAGGACCAAGTAGACAATAAAGATTCTACATGATCTAATTGCGATCGCGCCTCTATGAATAAACGTTGGTACTTTTGCGTCAGACTCCCATAGTAATCTCGCAATTCCAACAAAGGGTTGATAAATACATCAGGTGGTGCTTGTAATTGTCCTGGAGAATTCATAGTAATTTACTCAAACTAAATCTGTATCGCTGGTGTAAGTCATGGGACGAGGTTTGCTTGGTTCAGATACCTGAAGTGATTTTTTAGGAGGTTGGGGAGGACGACAACTTTCACAATATAAAGGACGAGTTCCGAAAGTTTCCCGCTTTGTCGCCTGATTACATTCTTTACAAACAAAGTGAAAAACTCGCGTATGAATCAGTCTTTTGTGCGCTCTGACAGTATATTCTCTAACATCAATTACTTTGGTTGCCATAATTAGTAATTACCAATCTCAATCCTCTTTATATAGCTATTCAAGCCAATGAAACTGTATCAGTATGTGTTTTTGGAGAAGTTTCCCAAAAAATAGAAAATCCTATCCAAGCCAAGAACACAAACTCATATTTCCGATATATTAACAATGACTGAGATATATTTGCCCATTCCTGACATGAAAGTACGAACAGGAATAGAGAAGAAATTTGTTGCATTTACAACTACTAAACAACAAAGTAATTTTTGTCATCTATCTTGAGAATCAATTATACAATTATAAATATATTTTCTGGCAGAAGTGCTGACTGGCAAGAGTGAAAGAATAGAAAAGCTGTCACCCACCATAAGTTATAATTTCCAGCTATTTTTCAGCAAAAAATAGAAGGATGAAAGGATTTCATCTCCCTCCACCCTTCTTAATTTAGCCTAGCAAAAAGTCACTAACCAAGATTAACTTTCACAGCTTTATGTTTTTCTGATTCAGCTTTAGGAATCGTTAGATAGAGAATTCCATCCTTATATTCTGCTGCTACTCTGTCATTATCTACGACCGCAGGCAAGGCGATAACCCGTTGAAACTTACCATAACGAAATTCTGAACGAGTGATACCTTCTGCTTCCGTTTTTGTTTCTGACTTCCGTTCACCGCTAATAGAAACTGATTCAGGAGTGACCTCCACATCAAGGTCTTTTGCATCCAAACCGGGTATTTCTATTTTTAACTTCAAATCATTATCAGTTTCTACAATTTCCGCCGCAGGAATGAAAGTTAATGGTAATCTTTCACCTCCATCAGTTGGTAATAATTGTTCAAATAAACGATTCATTTGCCGCTGTAAAATGCCCATTTCAGGGAATGGGTCCCAGCGTTCAATTTCCCGGAACGGGTCCCAACGTACAAGTGTCATAGCTATCTCCTCAAAAATTCACGATTAGACTTTTTGATTTGGTAAGACTGAATCTTAAGCTTCTGACTTGGTAAACAATAACACTACTGGTAAAGCTACTAACTTTTAACTTCCACAAAGCTTAATCTTTAGCTTCCCAACTACATAATAACACTAGAAAACAAATTAGTTACAGTTCGGTTTCATAGATATGATCAGGGTGATAACCGAACTCTTTAAATAATAACTCTAAATTCTGATGTGAGAAGATAAGTTATTGATATTTTCAATATTCTTTAGACAAAAATATCTTAGATATATAACTGTAAATCTTGACTCACACTGTTAAGTAAAGTAGTTGTGGCAGTATTCATAAAAAAATGATCCCCCTCAAGCACTTGTAAGGAAAAATTAACAATAGTTTGGACCTGCCATGCTAAAAGGGCATTATAACTCACTGCTAGGTCTTGTGAACCACCAAAAGCAGTAATAGAACAATTTAGAGGAGGTTCTTCAGTATAAATATGGGATTCTAAAAGTGTAAAATCAGCACGAATAATTGGCAAAAAAATCTCCATCAATTCTGTATCTTCTAACACTGCTGGAGGAGTGCCATTAAATTGGGCAATTTCCACTAAAAAATCTGCATCTGGTAATTGAGAAAGTAACGGGTTTTCATTAGGAAATTGGGGAGCGCGTCGTGCAGCAACAAAAAGATGTAAAGGGTGAAAACTATATTGAGAACGTAGTAACCGAATTAACTCAAAACTGATTGATGCCCCCATACTATAACCGAAAAAAGCAAAAGGTTTATCTAGATAAGGAATGATATTTGTAGCTATTTCTCGGACTAACGGTTGTATTTCTGTATATAAAGGTGATTTTATTTGTCTACCTCTACCGGGAATTTCAATAGGACAGACTTCGATAGTTTTGGGTAAATAATTAGGCCAAGTACGAAAAGCTATGGAACTACCGCCGGCGAAGGGAAAGCAAAATAGGCGTAATTTAGCTTCTGGGTTGGGTTGGGGACAAGTCACCCAGGATGTAAAATTAGTTTTCCTAGTCATCGGATTTTGGATTTGGTAGATGCTAATTAATGTTTGACCCCTTCACCAGATTGAGCAAAGTAGATACCCACTAAAACAACGAAAAAAGCAATCCAATTGAGGAAACTTAAATTTTCTTGGAACACTATCCATGCTAATACCGCCGTAATAATTGGTTGTAATAACATGAACAGGGAAACAAAACCAGAAGAAAATTGTTTTAGTTGATAGATAAAAATGATGGAAGCAATAACTTGACAGAGAAGACTTAAAGATAAGATATTGACCCAGCCCAAAATAGAACTGGGGAAAAGTTGATCTTCAAAGACTAAGACAAAGGGTAAGAGAATGAGACTAGAAAGGATACAATACCATAGAGAAATAGTCAGAGATGAAAATTGCGATCGCAGTTTTTCTACAGTTAAAAAATACCCAGCATAGACAATAGCCGAAAATAAGGCCCAAGCATCACCTATCAAGTGATCAGGAGAAACTTGTAAATCTTGAATCCCAATGGATATTGCGCCACCGACAGCAATTACCATCCCCATAATAAAGGTCTTATCAAATTTTTGTCCTAGGAATAACCACCCTCCCAACACAGCAAAAACCGATGGTAAATTATGCAAAAGATTAGAATTAGCGACGCTAGTTTGAGTTAAGGATAAAGCCCAAGTCACTAAACAGGCTTCTCCACAAATTACCACCGTCAGAAAAATCAGTAAAGTCCCCAAAGTAATGGGTTTTGACTCTTGAGATGATGGCACATCATTAGATTGGCTCTGCCAGATAAACAGTATTCCTTGCCAAAGCAAGAATATACCCGCAGCTATTAATTCACGATTAAACACCGTGGCGTTAGGTCCTAGTTCATTTTCACTTAGTCTTGTTAATATAGGATCTAAAGATACAAGTAATACTGCTATAAATAACAAGATAAAATCCAGAATAACTGGCTTAAATTTTACCTTATCTATTGGTTTATCTAGTTCTCTGTCAATAACATTAGTCATTATCAAAAGTATATATCTTGATTTCGTGTTCCATAATACCATAATATATCTGAATATTCACTTGTATAGCTTTTAGAAACTATACTTTGTTCTCAACTTCACATAAATATGACATTTAATCAGCAATCAACCGCATCAGTAACATCCGTTGTTAACTCATTCAACGAATGGGATTTATTAGAAGAAGTAATTGTGGGACGATTAGATGGTGCAGTAATACCACCTTGGCATATCACAGTTAAAGCCACCATGCCACAGCGTTATTGGGATCTATTCCGTACCTATGGGGGTAAATTATTTCCCGAAGAGTTAATTAAAGCTGGGGAAAAGGACTTAGAGGAACTTGTTCACATTTTAGAAGCAGAAGGTGTTAAAGTTCGTCGTCCCGATGCCGTAAATTATTCTCTTCCTTATGGAACTCCCGACTGGCAAAGTCCCAGTGGTCTTTATGGGGCAATGCCTAGAGATGTGATGATTGTAGTAGGTGACAAACTGATAGAAGCACCCATGCCTTGGCGGTCTAGATTCTTTGAAATTAATGCCTATCGTTCCCTAATTAAAGAGTATTTTCATGGGGGCGCACAATGGCTGCCCGCACCTAAACCAGAACTGCGTGATGAACTATATAACTATCAATATGAAGAAGCAGATGAAGATGCACCATTTAACTCTTCACTAACTGAATTTGAACCTGTATTTGATGCGGCTGAATTTAGTAGATGTGGTAGAGATATCTTTGTACAACAAAGTCAAGTTACCAATCAGTTTGGCATTGAATGGATGCGAAGATGTTTAGGTGATGAGTATAGAATTCATGAACTGAAATTCAAAGACCAATCAGCAATGCACATTGATGCAACCTTTGTACCTCTAGCTCCTGGTAAAGTTTTAATACATCCTTATAAAGTTGATAAACTTCCTGATATGTTCGATAGTTGGGATGTAATTAAAGTTAAAGAATTCGCCTTACCGGAGGATCATCCTCTGTTTATGAGTAGTAGAGGAGTAGGGATGAATGTTTTATCAATTGATGAAAATAGGGTGATTGTCGAAAGGCAAGATGAACCCATGATTAGATTATTAAAAGATTGGGGATTTACACCAATTCCTTGTAATTTCCGTAATTTTAATACCTTTGGTGGTTCTTTCCACTGTGCAACTTTAGATATTAGAAGAAAAGGCACACTGCAATCTTATTTTTAAGAAGTAGGTTGGTGTTAAAAATTGTCGTTATAGGCAGGTAAGAGGCAAAAGGCAAGAGTGAAGAAGTTTGATACCAATTTTCCGTAAGGATGTCTTCGTTTTATGCCTATTTCGCCTCCTCAATCCCCCAACCTTGGGGGACTTTGAAATTCTTATTCCCCCAGAATTGGGGGTTAGGGGGCATTAAAACCCTATTAGGCAACTTGATTAGACTGTACACCGTAGCCTTAGCAAGGGGGGATGACGAAGCAGGAGGGTAAATTATATGCAACTTTACAAAAAAATGGTATGAGGCGATTTTACTTTTCTTCACTTATTTTTCTGATCTCACGTCTACCTACTTATTGGATCATATAATATCCCCGGCTCAAAAGCCGGGGATCTAAGTTTCTAAAGGAAAATAACAATGCCAGAAGATTTATTAATTCGTAAAGGTGAATTAAAGGATTTAGAAATTCTAGTTAAATTTAATCAAGCTTTGGTATATGAAACAGAACATAAAAAACTCCCAGAGGATCAGATGATTCAGGGAATAGAAACATTATTAAAAACCCCCAGTTTGGGATTTTATTTAGTCGCCCAAAAAAATCATCAAGTTGTGGGTTCATTAATGATTACCACAGAATGGAGCGACTGGCGTAATGGTTTATATTGGTGGATTATGAGTGTATATGTTGATCCAGATTTTCGCCGTCAAGGTATTTTCAAAAAACTTTATCAATTTGTCAAACAGGAAGCCCAAAAGCCTCAAAATGGTTTCAAAATATGTGGATTTAGACTTTATGTAGAGCGAGATAATTTAGTGGCTCAAAAGACTTATCAATCTTTAGGCATGGAGGAAACTGCTTATTATATTTATGAAAAATTAGGAGATTTTTAAATCATTTGAGGCGATAAGATTCCCGACTTCTTTTGTTTATTGTGTCCATAAATGATAAATTTATCTGGTGAAGTCGGGGATCTGGATATCAAAGATTTAGCTGAATACTTACCAATTTTCCTATCAACAATCAACTATTGATTTGCTAATTTAATTAAATTCTCTTGATTGACACGACAAATCCGCCAATCTTCTATCATTTCTGCTCCCATACGATAATAAAATTTCTGGGCTGATACATTCCAATCTAAAACATTCCATTCTAAGCGTCCGCAATCCCTTTCTACTGCTATTTGAGCAACTTTGGTTAAAAGTGCCTTACCAATACCCTGCTGACGATATTCCGGAATAACATAGATATCTTCTAAATAAATTCCTGGCTTGGTTAAGTAGCTAGAATAATTATGGAAAAACATGGAAAAACCGACTGCTTTACCATCAATTTCTGCTAACATTGCTTCTATATATTTTGGTGAGCCAAATAAATGCTGATGGAGTTTTTCAGCATCGCCAGTTACAGTATGCGCTAATCTTTCGTATTCTGCCAATCCCTGCACCAATTCAAACAGGATAGCGCAATCTCTAGGTTCAACAAAACGGATGATTAAATTAGTATTAGCAGTCATTAGTCTTTAGTCTATAGTCTACAGTCCATAGTTTATATCCAAGTGGATGAATTTTTGGAACAACGAACCAATGACAATTGACTAATGACTAATAACTTATACCAACCAACCTTTTAAACGCTTGGCTATGTGAGGACGACGCAACTTTCGCATAGCTTTACTTTGAATTTGGCGAACTCGTTCACGGGAAAGGTTAAACATATTACCCACTTCTTCCAGGGTGCAGGGTTCGCTGGTGGTGAGTCCATAGCGGAGGGAAATGACATCTTTTTCCCGTGGAGTAAGTACGTCTCCAAGGACTTCCCAAATCTCCTGACGCATCATGTTTTCGTTCATTTTGGCTTCAGGAGACTGGTTATCTTCGTCTTCTAGCAAGTCCATTAACTCTGTGTCTTCTTCTTTACCGACACGATGGTTAAGGGAAAGTGCTTGACGACGGAGTTGTTGGAGTTGACGCAGTTGGTGAACGGTAATTTCTAAAGATTCGGCCATTTCGGCCTCTGTTGGGTTGCGAGAGAGTTGTTGTTTAAGTTCCCGTTGAGCTTTTTTTAGTTTATTAAGTTTTTCAACAATGTGGATTGGTAAGCGTATAGTTCGGGCATCATTAGCGATCGCTCTTGTAATTGCTTGTCTAATCCACCAATAAGCATAAGTAGAAAACTTATATCCTTTATCGGGATCGAATTTTTCCGAAGCCCGGTTTAAACCCATTGCACCTTCTTGAATTAAATCTAGAAAGGGTACGCCGCGATTGAGATATCTTTTAGCAATAGATACTACTAATCGTAGATTAGAACGAATCATTTTCCGTTTAGCCACTCTCCCCTGATACAAGCGACTTTCTAGTTGTTTTTCAGTCATATCCAACTTAGAAGCAACTTGAACTTTACTGGGATGAGTTCCTAGTTCTAATTCTAACGCTGCTTGTAATTCTTTGACTTCTTCTAAAAATCTGACTCGTCTGGCTAACTCTACTTCTTCATCAGGTTTGAGTAGGGGATAACGCGCCATTTCTTTAAAAAAAGCGCCAACAGCATCATCATTTTCGGTTTTATTGTATCCCGAAGGACGGGCTGCGGCCATGTCATCGCCATTCCGTTCTTCTGATTCCAAATTTTCGATAATTACCGCATCCTCATATACTACTTGATCTAAACTTTCCAACGATGGTTCTTCATGATCAGTAATATTCTCCAGTATTCCCATTGTTCCCAATTGAGCAAAATTCATAGTTTCCTTTAGGGATGGTTGCTTTGTTTGGTACATAATTTAATGACAACAGCCTCTTTTAAGACTTGGTAGTTTTCCCTTCAGGACAAATACACCCTTGTTCTCTAGCAAAATCCTCTCTTTTTGATCATTCCTGTTCTGGAACGTAAATCAGTATTTGTCCATTATTTTTAGTTCTGGCTAGATGCAACTTATAATCATTACTGGCCTTAACCCCAGTAAAAAACTAACTTTTAACAGAAGCCGAATAGACATATTCTTCATTCTTTTCCTAATTACCAAATATGTCAAACCCACTGATGACAACTTTAACAAATATCAAAAAATTTGATAAACAAGTCTATATATCTATCTTAAATGATTTGTCAAAAAATCCTGTTGTTTGTTGCCTGTTAGTTGTTCTAGACCCCCATAAATTAAGGAAAGAAAGGGATATATTAATTTTTTGTGTATTTTTCGCAAAGTTTTCAGGTTTGTCCGGTTTGGATACTGGGAGTATTTGAATAAAAAGCCATTTTGGTACTAGAGTTATTTATTCCTCCGAGAATTTACTAAATGATCCAAATTACAAAAATGATAACTTACAATCCGGATAATATTTATTGTTTAAAAGCATCTCATATTGAAAAAATATTTAATATCTATCAATGGGTGTAAAAACTCTATGCCTTATTTCTTAATCCTATTTACTAATTAATTCATAACAGTAACTTAATTATTGAGAAAATAGTTATCAAGAGTCATAATGCCGATGAGATAGTAATTTTAATTATATTTCTCACTGATGATTACTGATAGATTCAGACTATTTCTCAAGATAGAGTGAGGGGTAAAGAAGACAAATTAATAGTTCCATTGCATCAGAAAAATTGGTTAATAGCTTGTATCAACTAATTTTTCAAATATCAATTATTTGTCTGGTAGATTACATAAATTACAGATTATCAAGTATTATGTCTTATGTAAGTATTGTAAAATACTATTTACATCAGGTAAAAGTTAAGGATAGAATTAAATGAGCTTGGACAAAATGTATCAAGTATCTTGTGTCAATTAGTTCTTGATAAATCGAGACGTTATGTATAGCAATAGTGTAAATTCATCGGTTGTAGCTGTAGCTGAACCTGGGGGATCATATCAATCGCAAACAAAGTTGTCTCAATGGGTGGAAGTGCTTGTAGATTGTCCAGGGTGTTCGGACATATTTACCTATAAAATACCAGATCAGTTATTGATCAAACCTGGGGATATTTTAAGCGTTCCCTTTGGGGCAACACAGTTAGGTGGTATTGCAATTCGCTTATTAACTCAACCTGATGTAGATCTTCCTTTAGAAAAAATTCGGGAAGTAGAAGATGTCGTCAGTCAAGGATTTTTCCCACCTGGTTACTGGACATTACTTAATCAAGTTGCAGCTTATTACTATACACCCTTAATTCAGGTGATTCGCGTTGCTTTACCACCAGGTTTATTAGGGCGATCGCAACGTCGTCTCCGCTTAACTCCCTTGGGGAAAAAAAATCTGGCTATTTATATCAGTCCTACAGCGCAGCAAGTAATCAATCTTTTACAAAAAACGCCAACAAAAGATTATAGTTATCACTATATTCAACAAAAAGTTAAAGCTGCCTATCGGGGAATTCGGGAATTAATCCGGTTAGGATTAGCAGAAAATTATTTAGAACCGCCACGACTCACCCAGCCTAAATTACAAAAAGCTGTCACCCTTTTGGATAATCACGATGACGATTTAACAACCCGTCAAAAAGAAATTGTCGAAGTTTTGCGACGACAAGGAGGAGAAATGTGGCAAAGAGAATTATTGCAGCTTTGCAGTACCAGCACTTCCACCCTCAAAGCTTTAGTAGATAAAGGCTATATAGTTATTGAAGACAGGGAAATTTTACGCACGGAACAGGGTGTCACCGTCATCGGAGATGATCATAAATCCTTAACACCAGCCCAAAACAACGCTTTAGAAACTATTAACTCCTTAACTAGATTCGCTCAAGTATTGTTGCACGGAGTAACAGGTTCAGGCAAAACAGAAGTATACTTGCAAGCCATATCACCCATAGTTGAACAGGGAAAATCTGCTCTCGTTTTAGTTCCCGAAATTGGCCTTACACCCCAACTCACAGATAGATTCCGCGCCAGATTTGGTAACAAAGTCCAGGTTTATCACAGCGCCCTATCGGATGGTGAACGTTACGACACTTGGCGACAAATGCTCACAGGAGAGTCACAAATCATCATTGGCACGCGCAGTGCAATTTTTGCACCTTTGCCCAATCTAGGCTTAATTATTCTGGACGAAGAACATGACAGCAGCTTTAAACAAGATGCTCCCATTCCTACCTATCATGCCCGCACCGTCGCCCAATGGCGAGCCGCATTAGAAAATTGTCCCCTAATTTTAGGTTCTGCAACTCCATCTTTAGAAAGTTGGGTAAGTCGAAATCATCAATATCTCTCACTACCAGAACGCATTAACTCCCGTCCATTACCACCGGTGGAAATAGTAGATATGCGTCAAGAATTGAAAGAGGGAAATCGGTCTATTTTTAGTAGAAAGTTGCAAAATGCCCTGGAACAATTAGAAGAAAAACAACAACAGGGGATATTATTTATCCATCGCCGCGGACATAGTACCTTTGTATCTTGTCGTAGTTGTGGTTATGTGTTGCAATGTCCCCACTGTGACGTATCCCTAGCTTATCATCATGTCGAAGCGGGAGCGCGGGAATTATTACGTTGTCATTATTGCAACTATGGACGGTTACATCCTCCCCATTGTCCTGAATGTAGTTCCCCTTATTTGAAATTTTTCGGTAGCGGTACTCAACGGGTAGCGCGGGAATTAAATAAGCAATTTCCCAATTTAAAAATAATTCGCTTTGATAGCGATACTACCAACACCAAGGGCGCACACCGTAACCTTCTCACTAAATTTGCGAACGGTGAAGCTCATTTATTAGTGGGAACACAAATGTTAACAAAAGGGTTAGATTTACCCCAAGTTACTTTAGTAGGTGTAGTTGCGGCGGATGGATTATTGCATTTATCCGATTATCGCGCCAATGAACGCACATTTCAAACTCTCACCCAAGTTGCAGGAAGAGCCGGAAGAGGGGATGATCCAGGTAGGGTAATTATCCAAACCTATACACCAGAACATCCGATTATTGCCGCAGTACAAAAACATGATTATCAATCTTTTTGTGATGCAGAGTTAGCACAAAGACAAGCATTGAATTATCCTCCCTATGGGAGATTAATTTTATTGCGGTTAAGTAGTTTAGATCCTATTCAAGTCCAAAATGTAGCCCAAATTATCGCCACATTTTTGAGTGATAAAGAAGGATTTGAGATATTAGGCCCCGCACCAGCTAGTATTTTACGAGTAGCTAACCGTTATCGTTGGCAAATATTACTCAAGTTTGCTCCTGATGCTTTACCTAATTTACCAGATTGGCTACAAGTGCGATCGCTTTGTCCTAGCTCTGTCAGTTTAACAATTGATGTTGATCCGATAAATATAATGTAATACCATTTCTTTGTAAAGTTGCATATAATTTGCCCCCTTACGGTAAGGTATTTATAAGAAAAATGCCGAAAACCCTTGAAGATGTGACTGACTCAGGAAGTCACATCTGTGCTTTAGACAAGGGATGAATGCTAGTTGCAGGATTTATCCTGCATTGACGTTAATCGCGTTGCTGCTC
>OGVQ01000050.1_pt1 | contig 33890 bp, 59 predicted proteins | sample 1575801 | NCBI WGS metagenome assembly OGVQ01 (sample SAMN07581550, study PRJEB24739) | freshwater metagenome | place: Singapore | collected 2015-04 | reverse complement strand
ATCTCTGCCATGCTCATGCTGTCAAGCGCACTCAAGGGCATACGCTCTTGCTGTGAGATGCTGTCAGAGGGCAAAGCAGAGATTCAGCGCATAAAGAAGGGTGTTGAGGATGCAAAAGCCATTGTCAAAGATGTTTCTGGCTTTTTTGGTTGGGTCAAGAGTTTGTTCTTACCAGAAGATAAGCAAAGCGTTAACTCTGGAAAAGTTGAAGAACCGAAGAAGAAAGTAAAGGACGAATATGTTGACTACATTCCTGACGAAGATGCGATCATTGATCAGTTCATTAAGCACGTTGGTGACTTCTTTAAAGCACAGGCTTACCTCGTTGCTTACAAAGAAGACCTAGAACGCAAGGTGTTTGGCTCGACCTACGGAGACAACAACTTGGGCGCTTTGGAGTTGATCTCCATTGAGACAAAGTTGGTCAAATGTGGGGCAGAGTTGAGGGAATTGATGAATGAGGCTCCTGCACAGCTTGGGCCACTGTATAGCCGATACAAGGCTATGTATTCCAAGATTCTTGATGAGCAGAAAAAGGCAAGGGAAAGGGACAGAAGAAACGAGAAGCAAAGGCGGATTGACATGATCAAGACTGAGAATGACAGGGTTGATCGTTGTGTGCCACATTGGGTTACGCTTGGGCTAATCATTATCTTTTGGGTGTTTGTATGGCTAATATCGCAGAGTACGATGCAAAAATCTACTTTTGGGGCATGGTCTTATTCGCCACCGTCAGCTTTATTGCCTTACCAGCCGTTGCCTTTATCTATCTTGACAACAAAATCCTTAGTGAGCAAGTCAAGGCAGACAGGCGTAAAACTGAGCAACTGAAGCAGAAACTTGAAGAGCAACTGAAAGAGGGGAAACGTGAGAAGCCTAATCCTAATCCTGATGCTACTAGCGGGGTGCGAGGACAGATACCGCTATTTCTGCCAAGACCCCAAGAATTTCAGCGCCAAGCGGTGTCAGCGCCCAGATTGCTTGTTTAGTCAAGATTGCCCAGATTATCTTGTAGCACCAATACTAGAAAAACAAGCTACACAACCACAATCTACCGCCTCGGAGCCAATTAAATGAAGCACTTAAAAATTGAAACTGTTGAAGATTTAGTTAAGCTGATTCAGGTATGCGTTTGGGGATTTGTGGTTTTTGTTCTGATGCTTGTGCTTGGTGGAATCGTTGGCTCAATGGTTTATTCCGTTATGTTCATTGCTCAACCAATGAAAGCCATGTCTCCCATTGACCAAGCATTCACTAAGATGCTTAACGATATTGTTTTGATTCTTGCTAGTAGCGTCACGACAATTGTGAGTATGTTTGCTGTCAACAAGGCTTCTCAGGCTATTGCAGAGAAGATTGCGCCAAGCCTCGGAATCCCTCCTACAACACCCCCACAGCCCCAAGCCGTAGCACCTAGCGCCACCCCAGTGACTGCGGCAAAAGGGGTAATGCCTAACTTTAACTGGATGGGTTCAGAGCCAGTTAAGTTTGATGAGGAATGGAGAGCGCCACCGCCGCCCACTACTCCCGCCAATTATGTTGACCCCTCTTTTGAAGAGATTGCCAACGAACGAGCCGCCGCTAGGGAGCATCAATGAATCGCACTGCCATAACCGTACTTGTCACTTTGTTGGTTATCTTTGGCATTTACCGCTATGGATTCAGCAAAGGATGGGGAGAGCGTGATGCTGAAATGCAGGCCGAAATTGCCTCTAAAAACGAAGAGGCTAGGGCAAAAGAGCAAAAATTAGGGGAACAACTTAACAGAACATCAACTGAACTGAAAGAAGCCAATGATGCAATTACTCAAAAACAGTCTGCTCTTGATCGCGCTATCAATTCTGGCAGGGTGCGCCTCGCCGCCTCAAGTTGCGTACAAGCCGCCACAAGTGCCGCCACTGCCAGCGGGAATAACACCGAAGCAAGCGAATCTGAGCGAGAGACTCTCAGACTTATTGCTCAACTCGCAGCAGAAGGCGACAGGGCAATCAACGAACTCAATGCCTGTATTGCCGCCTACAACCAAGTAAGGGAGACTATAAATGGCAGTAACCGCTGAAAAACTGGCTAAATTGCATATTGATGCCAAGTGGGTTGACCCATTGAACGACACTTTTGCTAAGTTTGGCATTTCCACCCCACGCCAACAAGCGGCTTTTATCGGGCAGTGTGGGCATGAATGCGGTAACTTTCGCATCCTTGAGGAAAACCTGAATTACAGGGCCGCCACTCTGATGAAACTGTGGCCTAAACGCTTTCCTACGCTTGAGTTTGCCAACCAATATGCGGGTAATCCAAAGAAGATTGCCAACATGGTGTACTCAAACCGCATGGGGAACAGGGATGAGGCATCAGGGGACGGTTATCGGTTTAGAGGCCGTGGTTGCATCCAACTGACAGGCCATTCCAACTATTTCCATGCAGGCAAAGCGCTTGGAGTGGACTTTGTGATGGAGCCTGACCTGGTTGCATCTCCAAAATATGCGGCTTTGACTGCGGGATTCTTTTGGTCAACCCATGACTGCAATCGCTTGGCAGAGGCAGGAGATTGGACTGCTTTGACCAAGAAAATCAATGGTGGGACTATTGGGCTTTCTGACCGCATAAAGCACACAGAAGAGGCTTTGGCGGTTCTTTCCTGACCATCAAGCCGTAGATGTAGCCCCTGATGAAGAAGTCTCTCTCCATCGGGGTACATTGTGTGCCTGACAGCATTGTTGCCAATACCTGACTGGCCTCTTCTACCTGGCGCTTTTTCCACCCTTTAGCTGCCATAGCCGTTCTTTTGCTTGAGTTTGGTCATTGCAAAAACAACGCCAGCACGCCACGCTTCTGCCGTCTTAAATGCGTAATCGGAACGCAGTAAGCCTTGGTCAATATCGCTGTGAGTCAGCCCAACCCATGTGCGCTGTGGTGGGGTGGTGTAGAGTTTTTGACCATCAAGGTGCGCTATATCGCAACGCAACGTGCCTTCTTTGAAACGAACAGGAGGCCATTCGCTCATATCTATATAAGCCACAAACTCCTGCTCTGGCTGTGCCAAAGAATTATTGCCTCGTGGTTGTTGCGCCATTGCCCAATCAAGCCACTGCTGTGCTGTCATGTTGTAATACCCATTAGGCCCGATAGATGACAAATCTTCACCGACACGCAAAGCAGCGTTTTTCCATGCCAAAAGTTCCTGCTCTGGCTGTGCCAAGGCTTCTTTGATGGCGGTGATGGCTTCTAAGGTTTTTGGATGCGCTTCATCTTCATGGTAGGCGTGTAACAACGCCTCAAGCGCCAGCTTCAATGCTTCTCTTTCAGTCATTTGATGCACTCCACATTGCCAACAAGGCCACAAACACAACTGTTGCCACGACTGCGCCTATGGCAAGCAAGGTAATCAGCATGAATAAGTCTGTCATCGTGCCACCATTACTCTCTGTTGGCGACCTGACTTGCCAACCCGTGTGCCTGTGATCTCAATGTAGCCTTTGTCTAACAATGCCTTGTAACGGGCAGTGATGGAAGAATATGGCATTTGAGGGAACATTGCAAGAATCTGGTCACTGATGCAACCATGCTCACCAAAGCCTTTTATAGCCTCATAGACGAGTTTTTCTAGCTTTTGTGAGTCTAGTTTCTCTGCCGCTTGCACTGAGGTGCTTGGAGAGTCTTTGCGGTGTAGTTTAAAAATAGGTGAGCCAAAGAATTTCTCTACTGAGCCACCAAACCAATGTTTGTCTAATTTATCCATCATTCACTCCTGTTTGTTACTCTTATCAAAAGTTGGGCTACTAAGTCTGCACTGACATTTGGGAGTCCAAACCTGTTGTGTCAGCATCCGTCCGTTCGCCCATATTCACACATCAAAATGGGACGCTATCGTCCATGTCTTCTACACGCTTAGAAGGCGGTTTTACAACCTGTGCTTGTGCCTCCTTTGGAGACACCGCCAAGCCCATGAACTTGCCACTCTTTCCCTCTTTAATCCAAGCAGAAAGCCAGTAGTCTGTACCATTGATCAGAATGCTTCCCTTGTAGTCAGGGTGCTTTTCTGTTTCCTTTTTGTCATTCTTGAACAACACACCTGAGTTGTCACGCGCCTGTTTTTCCATATTAACCTCTTTGATTCACTTTGTTTAACTTGTCATCCAGTTCGGCAAGGAACTTGATAACCTCTTTTTCCAGCGTTGCAATATAGGCATCATCACGCTCAAAACGTTTGATGATCAACTGCAATTCTGCGGGAAACCTTGGGTCAAATGAACACAAATCTGTCCACTTGCGCCCTGTACACGCCATTTGCCAATTTACCTGCACTTTGTACTGATCGTCAAGACCACCTAGAAGGCTCTCCAAGTGTGTGTGGCTCATTGGGCACTTGATCTCTACCAAACCATCGTCACCAACAAGCCCATCGGGTGATGCGCCTGCCATCTCGATTGTTGGGTGGTTGATAAATGCCACTTGATCTACCATCACGCCTTTTTGGGCTTCATAGGCGGCTCTGGCAAACGGCTCTTGCTCTGTGCCCCATGCCATTGCCGCATCTGAATACGACTCTGCCACTGTGCCTGTAAGACGCTCTAGCAGTAGTTGTGTCAGGTACTTGTCTCGGCTTGTTGAATAGCCTGTCTTTGTCTTGGCAACAATGTCCTTGATACGACTAGCCGTGGCTTTGCCCATGCGTTGTGCGAACCAGGCTTCACTACCTTGTTGGATTTCTTCACTCATTTCAACTCTCCTTTACGCTTCTCTTTGGCATCCATCACCTTTTTCTGCCATGCTTTATCACCATCGCAAGCAGCGTAAGCAAGAATGTAGACATTTTTCAGTTCTTCCATAGTTGTGGCTACCTCAATAGCCGCTAAGTGGTCTGCCATGATCTTTGGGTCTGCTGTTGACTGTGCGCCTTCGGAGGCATCAATGGCATCGTGCTCAACGATCTCCAGTGCCGCCACCCAAAGATAGCGTCTTAGGTAGGTCTGCACAGCGCCAAGATTCTGCACCTCGTGACAGCCCTTCAATGCCGCTGATGACATTGGGCTTGTGATGACGATCTTCTCGTCTGGTTTGTCAAGATTGATGATTTCCATCTCAGCAATATCTTTGCCAAAACGGATGACGGATGCTAGTCCAACATCGTCAAATATCTTGAGTGCGGGGATGATGAAGTCGCCTAGTTCAAAGTATTTGTAGCCTGCGAATTTGTTGTGGCCTGACTTTGATAACTTCTGTTGATGAAACACCTGTCTAGCTTCGTTGAGCTTGTGATACACATTAACTGACATTATTCACTCCTGTTTGATTGACTCTGTTTGATTTGCTGTTCACCTATCCAATGACTAAGCATTGTCAAGTCTTGGTTGATACTGCTTATGTCTTGGATGAACCCATCATACTTCTGATTCAAGCATTTTTTATCTAGGGATTTCACTGATTGTTCAATACGCATTAGTATGGTTGAGTAGTCGTTCATAGATAAGTCCACATGATTATTCCGCAAAAGGAAAAGGTAAAGATTATGCCAAATAGCACTTTGTAATCGCTGATGTGTGGCGCAGAGTAAAACGGCCCTTCAATGATGTTCTTGTCCATGTATTCCTGCGGGAATGCTTCCTCAAGTGTGCGTGGGAAGGTGCGGGTTGTGTGGTTATGGTTGTAGTTGTTGTTAAACATTTTCAAGGATTCCTTGTGCAATTTCGAGTTGGGTTTCATCGTCAAAGTATTTGAACTCGATGAAGTGGTTTTCCTGACAGCATTTGTAGCTTGTCTTTGGTGTGCCGCAGTAAGCACAATACAAACGCTCTTGCTCTTCCTCGATGATTTCTTGCAGTAATTCATTCATAACGCCTCTCCAATTCACTGATTTTGTGTAGCAACTGTGCTACCTTCTCTTCCAACATCTTGATACGCTGAAGTAGCATCTCATTTTGTTGGTGCTGATGTAGCCGATACTGATGTTCTTCTTGCGTTGTCATTGGCGCAACCGAATCGTATCGACCAACTTGTTGGCAAGGTGGTGGTCATCCACCATGCTGTAAATGAGTGTGCAAACAATGTCACGCTCATTCTGTTCACCTAGTTCGTATGCGTTTGTCATGGCCTTGATGGTGCTTTCACAAGTAGCCACGAGCCGCAAAGTCTCGATCATCTGCTCTTTGTTCATAAAAGGCAATCTCCCATTCTTTCTTCCAGTCGGTTAATAATTGTTCCATTTCGAGATTTGCCGCTGCATAACAGTATTCGTACTGGGCTTTGGAAATGTCGTATGTGATGTGGTTGCCTTGGGCATCAAACACTGCAAAATCGCAGTATGGCTTGTCTGCGATGGTGTCGCCAACGTCAATATCTGAAATGTCAAAGGCTACTGTGCAGTCGCCAACGTCATCAAGAAACACCTCAAAGCTGTGCTGAAAGTCTTTAATTTCTACGGTCATCTAGTCACTCCTGTTGATTGCGATGCCATGATTTTGTAGGTTTTGCAATAGCCTGTGAATTGGGATAAACCCTAGTGTTCAAAAGACTAGATTTAGTCTATGCTAGGCTGTCAACAATCATTAAGGACTGACTTATGCACCTGAGAATCCCTCAATTAAACATCCTGAAACGCCTAGAAAAAGGCCCAAGAACCCTCCGTTCTTTCAGCCATCAGGACGAGAACGCCCACCTTGCTGTCCATTTTGAACGCTATCTTGGAGAGCTTCAAGCGGGTGGCTATGTGGTGGAAATTCAAGAGAATTGGCACATTACCCATAGCGGGTTATCTGCCTTGCGTGAGAAGGTGGCTAGGAAGTCGTATGAGCGCATTTCAGCGGGTACGTCAAAGGGAATCTATGACGGGGCTGATTTGAGGAATACCTGTATGCGACCTGGCGCTTATGACTTTCTTGCCTGCCCAAGCCGAATGGGTGATGACTTTGTTTATCGTAAGGTTTGAGTAAGCTATGAGACAGCTTCAATACGACCAAAACGGGGCTTTGATAAAGCAGGTGGGTGGCAGTCACTATAAGGACAAGGCCATCCAGCCTATTGAATACATCCACGCCAACAAAATGGGCTTTTGCGAGGGAAATGTAGTGAAATATATTACAAGATGGCGGGAGAAAAACGGACTTGCTGATCTTGAGAAAGCCAAGCACTACATTGAAATGTTGATTGATCTAGAAAAATCTCTTGACAAGGCAAAAAACCATGTATAATCCAAACCGTCTTGAGTGGCATCAGGACGAAGGCGCTAACATCGATACCCCCGAATTTTTTTGGTGGTCTTGCAAAGCAGTGAATGAATGTTTGGTTAGCGCCGATCGTTTACTTGCCGCCTCGCCAAGGCCAAGATCACCAAAAGAGTTTGGGGGTTTTTGTTTTGGCACTGACCGTGTGACTCACGATACGTTACAGGGCCTGCATGGGCTGCCAAGTCAGAATACACCGCACTCTTACACACCCGAGAGCAAAAGGCGAACAGCGTTGATTAGGCGACTGTTAAAGGATTGGGTTTCATGGTGGAACAAGGCCCGATCTATAAGCGAACTAATCCGTCAAGCGCACTTGGTGCTTTTTGGTTTTTCAATGTTAATAGGAGTAAATGAATGAACACTAATCAGCATGGAGAGGGAAGGATAGAGAGTCTATCCACCCTTGGAGAACTTATGTCAAAAGGGTTTGAAGACTTCTGGCAAGCATGGCCTAGTTCACCAAGAAAAGGGGCTAAGTCAAGCTGTAAAGCCAAATGGGACAAACAAGGGTTTGACTTACAGGCAGATCAGATCATCAAGCACGTTGAGTGGCTCAAGACAACAGAGCAGTGGAAAAAGGGAAACGGCTCTTTTATCCCCGCCCCGTTGGTTTACCTGAACCAGATGCGTTGGGATGGTGCTGAAGTGCCAGAACCACCACCACCGCCAAGCCAGTTTAAGGACGATGCTTTGGCAAAGATTGAAGAAGACAGGAAAAAGGCCGCACCCATGCCAGAAGACATTAAAAAGCGCCTAGAACAGCTTAGAAGGTCGTTTGTATGATTCCCACCACCTCAGTCGATGACAAGGTTTACATTGAATCTAGCTTTGTTGCCAATGCCTTTCGCAAAGCACTACAAGCAGAGAGAACAGCTTGCGTTAAGTTAGTGTTTGCTAACAATGGTGATGTAACAAAGACAATTAACGAGATACTTTCTCGAAACTTACAGGATTGGGAAGATGAACAAGAAACAAGCCAATGACGTACTTGACAGAATCAGAGCAGGACAAACCTTGTCCTTGGCTATCACAAATTACGCCCTACAAGCCACTGGCGACTTGCCCAGACCTCGAGCATCTGAAGCAGCACATGGCGAGACACTATGCTTTGTTGGCGATGAACCCTGCCACGATAGACCATGCGCGGTACATGGTCAGGAAATACGAGAAAGAGATACCCGAATTGGGTGGTCTAGGTATCTTGACAGCCGAGAAACTGAAACAACTTAAGGAGACAACATGAGCAAACTAAGAAGCCTTACCATACCAAACCATCACAAGGTGGCGGCTAATAAAATTTTGACTGAGGCGATGGAAGAAGAACCAGATACGGTGATCGTGCTGTGTTTTTGGAAAGATAGAGGCCAATTCAAAATCAAGACTTCAATGGTTCCTGATCGACTAATGCTGATTGGTGCTATTGAAGAAGCTAAGAACAAAATTATTGTGGATGGGTACACGCCATGACAGAAGCACTAAACCGAGTGATTGCCGAGCAACAAAAGCGCATTGATGACCTAACCGAAGGCAACAAGAAGCTGATTGAACGGGCGGCAAACGTATTCAAGCGCAATGACGAGCTTTTTGAGGAAGTAGCCAAGCTAATTGACTGTCGCATAACACCAGACGGGTTGCCAGAAAAGGAATGGGAAGCATACCGATCACAGCGCCACGAAGTCAGGATGCACATGATTGAAGCAGGATATTGCGTGACTTGCTACAACTGGATGGCACATTGTGAGTGCCAAGACCAATACGACTGAAACCTATGGCAAAGATTCAACTTAGCCCACACCAAGCCTTCATGCTCAAGCATTTTGCTTTGGGGTGGAAGTTCAAGCTAGTCAACAAGAAACCTGGCTCTTGGAATACCTATTGGTCGCTCAGGCGTAGGGGTTTGGTTAACTCAGGCAGTGTGTTGACAGAGATGGGTAAAAAAGCCTTGAATGACTGGAAAGACGCATGAAGTGCCCACTTTGCCAAGCCCCAACTGACGTTAAGCACACCAAGGATGGGCTAAGAATCAGGGAATGCTTTAATCTGCATAGGTTCAAAACACAGGAAATTCTCTTAACTGAACCCAAGCCTAAGAAACAATGGAAGAAAAGGGATAAAGATGAACCCATTTGAAATCAAAGAGCCGACCTGCATTAGCTTTTCAGGCGGCAGAACAAGCGCCTATATGCTTTACAGGGTCTTACAGGCTCACGATATGAGCCTACCAGAGGATGCCGTGGTTTGCTTTTGCAATACATGGAAAGAGCATGAGGCGACATTGGAGTTTGTGCGGGATGTTCAAGAACATTGGAAAGTGCCTATTGTTTGGCTTGAATATGCCAAAAACGAGCAAAAATTCAGGGTTGTTGACTACAACACAGCCAGCAGAAACGGCGAACCATTTGCTGAAATGATTACAAACAAGCAATTCCTGCCCAACTCTGTCATGCGGTTTTGCACCACAGAACTAAAAATTCTGCCCATTAAGCGATATATGGATTCAATCGGATTCCCTGAATTTGAGACAATGGCAGGCATCAGGGCAGACGAGCCACGCAGAATTGGCAAATTACGCCAAACCTTACACGCACCACTGGCGACAGCAGGCATCACACAGGCCGATGTACAGGCTTTTTGGGCAGCAAATGACTTTGACCTTGGCCTAGCCTTCAAAAACAAGGTTACAGCCCTTGGAAACTGCGATTTATGCTTTATGAAGGGCGGCCATCAGCTTATGAGCATTATCCAACATGAGCCAAACAGAGCAATTTGGTGGGCAGAGCAAGAAAAACGCATTGGCGGCAGGTTTTCTAAAGACAGGCCCGATTACACCCAGATGATGACTTTTGGTAAAAACCAAGCAGATATGTTTTCCAAAGATAAGGAAACAATCGCCTGCTTCTGTGGAGACTGAACAATGACCGTATTTTGTGGCGTGGATCCGGCATCTGCCACCGGAGCAGTAGGCGTACTTGATAGTCAAGGAAATTACATTGAGTGCTTCATGATCGAGCATCAGGATAAGCACATCAGGGCAATGGTGCTCAAAAATGCCCTACTAAGGGCAATAGACCCTAAGGAAGGTGGAGAAATAGCTATCGAAATGCTCTATGCTCGCCCAGGTCAATCAGCGTCTGCTATGTGGACATTTGCAAGGGCTGTCGGTGCAATTACCGCCATTTGTGAGCTAACCAACTACCCGTGCCATATGGTCAGGCCGCAGGTTTGGAAGAATTTTTACCAAATCTCAGATAAGGATGAATCCTTAGACATAGCTAGGATGTTTTGGCCAGAAGCACCACTAAAACGCAAAAAGGACAATAACCTAGCAGAAGCGCTACTTATAGCCGAATACTGGAGAAGCCAGTTACAGGGAAAAAGGCATGACCACCCTATCAAAGACTAAAAAGCCACCAAAACACAAACCAGACCCAAACATGAGGGGTACGGTGGTTTACTTTACCGATACAGAACGGGAGATTCTTAGGCAAATTGGGCATGGCAGCATGGTTAATGGGATGCGAGTCAGCATCGTTTGGGCCGCGCATTTCTACCAATTGGGTCTAGATCCAAATTGGGATTTAAACCATATTGGGCTTGTCACTGTATCAACTACCGATCAACACCCAAACGAATAGCTCCAAAACGCATTAAAAAGGCCATAGAGCGCGTTTTTTGTGTTTTGTATGGGTTGATAAGGATAGGTGGTTGCATGGCCCTAAAAACAGGCAAAAGAAAACCCTCACAGTGGAGGGTTGTAGGTGGAGATGGCAGGGATTATTTTCGTTTAAAAATAATTTGCAGGATAAGGGCTAGGGTTGCATAGATCATGAAATCCCCAATTAATGGATTTCGTAGGAAACAATGGTTTCAGTCCAACAAACCCTGCAATCTTTACAGGCCCCTTGATTATCTGGAGCTATGCATCTAGACCCGTGGATTTGAGCGCCCATACTGTGGACATTTGATGCTGTGATGCCTTTGATGGATTGCAGGGATGAGGGGATTTTTACAGGCTTATCCGGATACATGGCAGACAAGCGGATGACAAGATTGGAGGGTAGCGCTCCATGTTTTGCAATGTAATCTTTGACAATTCCGTACTCACGGGTAGGCAACCAATGCTTGCAATTTGGGGTTGCATTACAAACCGATGCGATTAGCTCCAAATGGGCCAAACCCTGCAAATCTCCGGAATCATGCCATCTAAAAAATTGATCTAAACCAATGATGGAAACCATGCCGGAAACCCACAAATTGGCCTGATTCTCATCCTCCATGGCCTGCCAAACAGCATCTAGCCTGGCAAATTGGGCTGGTTTAATTGTGTTTTGGTAAACATTGTAGAAACCCTTATCGGCATAGCATTGGGAGCAAATAGACCCCTCTATTTTGGCCATTTGGTAGCCTGTAATGCAACTCTCCGTAGGCAAACTACTAGATTTGCATGGCATTTTGCTAGTTTGCGTTGCAGAACCACAGATAGATTGGGCTACTGCTTTTGAGATTGGGATGATTTTCATGTTGACGCCTATCAAAAACCCTGCCAATTGCAGGCCATAGACCCCTAGATCAAGGGTCTACAGGCTACAACCGTGATGGTTTAGTAGATTAGTACGTCAAAGTAGGCTAGGGCTAGGATTGCAAAGGCAAAGCCCAAAACGACGGCCAAAAGTAGGTCTAGGATGGTTTGTTTCATGTTTACACCTATTAAAAAGAGAATGATTTAAAGATTGCATTGTAGGTTGCAGCTAGGTAGCTCTGAGCGCGTTCAAGGGCATCCTCAAGTCTAATCTTTTCGAGCATGGCCACCGGCTCCCCTTGATCGGTCAAAGACCACCAAACGTCGCCGTTCTGAGAAACGTATTCCACCAATTCAACAAACCCATCTCCATCCGCGCAATAGATAGCCCTACACTCCCCATCTTCATAAGGAATGATTTGCCAATTCAATTTAGATGAATCAATCGTTTTCATAGTTACACCTATTAAAAATAGCATCAAGAAATTCGACGCTCTCATATATATAGCATGGAAGAATCATGCCAGCGCTCGTAAGTCATTGATTTATAAGACCACCCAAAAACCCTAATAGGGTCATCACCTACACATTATTACTACATCATGTAGAAATTAATGCTTATGTTTAGTCAGTGTACTTATGATTTGTATCTTGACTAGTTTTATTGGCGGGTTAGTTATGGTGCATAACTATTTCTCACTTACTGACCGGCCGGTCATTAACCTTACTGACCAGTCAGTCAGTAGCATATCGTTATGAATCATAACTATCTGTGGTATTTCTACAACACAGGGTTTGTATGGGGGGGGAGGGTGTGGTGAGGGAGAGAAATTTGTGGGTACCTCCCCTCCACACGAAAAGCCAATTTAGACTTTTCTTGGCTAGCTTTGACCTTGATGGAAGAGTGGGTAAGCAGACTTGGTGGTGTATGGAAATGTATAGACGTAGCAAGGCAGTCGTAGCATTCTCATGGTCTTGAGAATCCCTAGACTAGGGTGGGAGTCGTATAGCGTACAGAGAGTAGCTGTCTCTGTGGGGCATCAGGTCGTATTACTGTTTGACAGTGCGTACCGCTTTATAGCCACCGCCCTTACTTCCCTTTCGGGTATTGTTGGGCAACCGTATATCTCATGCCTTTGAGGGTGCGACTGCGACACCCGACTTCCCTTTACTTATTAACGCCAATCTGTTGAATCTTTGTTTGATTTGCCAATGTTACACGCTTCACATAGCACTTGCAAGTTCTCAATGTCTAGCTCTAACTCTGGCTTCTTTGATCTTGGTTGGATGTGGTCAACATGGATGTACCCGCCTGTCTCTCCACAACACTGGCATTTCTTGCCGTACTTGACTAACGCCTTGTATCGGACTTCCCGCCATTCCCGTGTCTTGTAAAAGTCCTTACCCATGCCAAACACATATTCTGGTGGCGGCTCAAAAGTCTTCTTCTTGGGAGACTTCTTTTGCATAGCCCAAGCCATTTGGGAGGCTTTCTTGTTGATAAGCGCCTGAAGGACTGGACTTGAGGTTGCGAGCTTTTCTAAGGTCTTTCTTGCTTTGGCGGCATCCCGCTTGCGCTTCTTCTTGTAAGCGTCTATTGCCTTTTGGCTGTACAGATAAATACCCATAAAAAAAGCCCTTTAGGTGTGGCACAGTCGCGCCCATCGGGAACCCCCAATGGCTGTACCACTTCTAAAAGACTTTTACCTAGCGCGAATAGGTGGATACATTGTATCAGGGTTTACCCTTGTTGTAAAAAAATGTATAGTTCAGCCGTTGGTGGAAGCGGATTAGCCCCGTGGGGCTTTCGTGTTCAATTGCGCCCTCACCCTGCTTTATGGGAGCCACCAACATAACTTCCCCTCTTGTGGACAAAAGTAATGACAGAAACTAAAAAGCCTCGTGGTCGCCCAAAAGGTTCAACCAATAAGAAGTTCTCTTTGACGAGCTTTGCTGATAAGCCAAACATCTTGCCCTTGCCCAAAACTGAGACAGGGCAACTCAAAGAACTGAAGAATCTCCTGATAAACAGTGCGGGTAGCCGTGTTGTCCACAAAGCCGTAGAGATTGCCCTAAATGACGAGCACCCTGCCCAACTAGCCGCCATCAAGCTGTGCATGGATAGGATGCTCCCTGTCTCAATGTTTGAGAAAGAGGGAAAACAGCGGTCTGCGGTTAACATCACGATTAGTGGGATTGGTGGCGTAGAGATTGGTAGCCACAAGACCATAGATGCTGATGACATTGACGATGTAGAGGATAAGAATGTCTGACCTGAACTTCTCCCTACTGCCTTGGCAACAAGAGGTTTTTGCCGACCCTACCCGATTCAAAGTGATTGCCGCAGGCCGACGTTGTGGGAAATCCCGCTTGGCGGCTGTGACCTTGCTGATTGAGGCTTTGCGCTGTCCCGCTGGTTCTGCCGTAATGTATGTCGCCCCTACAAACGGGCAAGCGCGTCAGATTATTTGGGACGTTTTAATGGACTTGGGACGGGAGGTTATCCAAAATGCCCACATCAACAACCAAAACATCACCACCATCAACGGAGCCACAATCTACGTCCGAGGTGCAGACAGACCAGATACGCTACGTGGCGTTTCACTCACCTATGCAGTCCTCGACGAAGTTGCCGACATCAAGCCCGAAGCGTGGGAACAAGTTATCCGAGCCTCCTTGTCCGACAAAAAAGGACGAGCCATGTTCATCGGCACTCCAAAGGGAAGAAACTGGTTCCACGATATGTTTAGACTGGGCCAAGGCGCAGAGGACAAAGACTGGAAATCTTGGCATTTCACTACCCAAGACAACCCTCTTATAGACCCTGAAGAGATTGAAGCCGCCAAGAAAACCCTGTCTACCTTTGCTTTCAAGCAAGAATACATGGCGAGTTTTACCAATGCGGGTAGCAATATCTTCAAGGAAGAATGGCTGAAATACGGGGAAGAGCCTGAGTTTGGTAGTTACTACATTGCTTGCGACTTGGCTGGCTTTGAGGAAGTGGCTAAACAGGCGGCTAACTCTAAGAAGCGGCTTGACCAAACGGCTATCTCTGTGGTCAAGGTCACGGATGACGGGAAGTGGTTTGTCAAAGAGATTGTCTATGGGCGGTGGGATGTGAGAGAAACGGCTGCCACGATTCTGCTGAAGATTCGGGAATACAGGCCGTTGAGCGTTGGAATTGAGAAGGGTTCGCTGAAAAACGCTGTTTTGCCGTATTTGAGTGACTTGATGCGGAAAAATAATGTATATTCGCACATAGTTGACTTGACCCACGGCAATCGCAAAAAGGCCGACCGTATTATCTGGTCACTTCAGGGGCGGTTTGAGCATGGTCGCATCATACTGAACAACGAAGAAAACTGGGATGAGTTCATTGACCAACTTCTCTTGTTTCCTTCGATTGGTGTGCATGATGACCTTGTGGACAGCCTTAGTTATCTAGATCAACTGGCAGTTACCTCATACTTTGTTGATGACCAAGAAGATGATTGGGAACCTGTGGACGTAATATCGGGGGTGTAATGGAACCAGCAATGACAAGGATTTTGCAAAAAGCCTCTGAGAATCCAGAGTATCAGGCTATTGCAAACTACTTGATGAGCCGCAGATCATTTCCTGAAATGCAGTTCAACGAGAATCCATCGTCAAATCTTGGTTCATTTGTTTCTCGTGGCCTTTTTGGTGGCATGAATGTACCAGAGCGTGGCATTGTCAAACTCAACAGATTTTCACAATATGAAGACCCAAGTAACGTTGCTCCAACAGTTGCCCATGAAATGACTCATGCCGCTGAAAAGCAACTGATAAAGCAATACTACGAGATAAAGAAGAAGCCAACCAAATCAGAGCTAGAAACACAGTTTTTGGCAAACTTTCAGAAGTTAATTGGCTCTAGTGAACCAGAAATCAAAAATTGGCTAAAAACTGTTTCGCCACAATTTGTGGAAAAAGAAGGCGATTACAGAGCAAAAAGTAACGAGGCTCTTGCTTTTGGATTGGAAAATGCGGCTTTTAAGAATCCCGCATCAGAAAGGCCAGCGCCAGCACATATTGACCCTACAATTGCAACAACGCTAATGTTGCTGCTAGATCAGGCTCAAAGAGTGCAAGACCAACAGCCGCAATCTCAAGGCAGATAGATAGGGCAAATTATGGCAACAAACAATGAAGTCAAATTAGGGCAAAGCGAGTTCTACGAGCCTACGGAGGCCGATAAAGAACTTACCGACTTTGTGACTAGCCATTGCACAAAATGGCGGGACTACCGTGACGTTAACTTTCTACCCGATTGGCTAGAGTACGAGCGCATCTTCCGTGGTCAATGGGCTTCTGAAGACAAGACCCGTGAATCTGAGCGTTCACGCATCGTCACCCCCGCCACCCAACAAGCCGTAGAAACCCGCCATGCCGAGATCATGGAAGCCATCTTTGGTCAGGGCGACTTCTTCGACATTGAAGACAACATCCAAGATGTAAACAACAATCCCATTGACGTTGAGCTTATCAAGTCTCAACTCATGGAAGACTTCAAGAAAGACAAAATCCGTAAAGCCATTGACCAAATCGAGCTAATGGCAGAGATTTACGGCACTGGCATTGGTGAGATTGTTGTCACCACAGAGAAAGAATACGTCCCCTCTACCCAACCGATACCTGGTCAAATGGGTCAAGCCGCTATTGGTGTGCTTGAGCGTGACCGTATCGGAGTGAAGATCATCCCCGTCAACCCCAAGAACTTCTTGTTTGACCCTAACGGTACGTCAATTGATGACTGTATGGGGGTGGCGATTGAGAAATATGTCTCGATTCACAAGGTTGTCCGTGGTATTGAGAAGGGTATCTATCGCAAGGTAGACATTGGCACAAGTGGCGAGGATACAGACCTTGAGCCAACCCAAGAGATTAGCCAATATCAGGATGAAAAAGTCCTGTTGTTGACCTACTATGGCTTGGTTCCCCGTGAATATCTGAACAATCTCAAGGAAAACAAAGAGGTTGTCGAGCTTTTCCCTGAGAATTCGGTGGCAGAGGACTATTCTGACTTGGTGGAAGCCATTGTGGTGATTGCCAATGATGGTTTGTTGCTCAAAGCCGAGGAAAATCCTTACATGATGAAGGATAGACCCGTCTTGTCGTACCAAGATGACACTGTGCCAAACCGTCTTTTGGGTCGTGGCACTGTGGAAAAAGCCTTCAATATGCAAAAAGCTATTGATGCTCAGACCCGTAGCCACTTGGATTCCTTGGCATTGACCACTTCACCCATGATTGCGATGGACGCAACCCGTCTACCCCGTGGAATGAAGTTTGAAGTCAAGCCTGGCAAGGCAATCCTGACCAATGGCGCACCTTCTGAGATTTTGTACCCCTTCAAGTTCGGCAATACAGACCCCAACAACTTGGCAACCGCACAGGCTTTTGAGCGTATGTTGTTGCAAGCTACTGGAACCTTAGATTCTCAGGGCATGGTCAGTAATGTTGCCCGTGATGGTGGTCAAGGCGGTATGTCAATGGCGGTGGCTTCTATCATCAAGAAGTACAAGCGCACTTTGGTGAACTTCCAAGAGGATTTCCTGATTCCTTTTATCAAGAAAGCCGCTTTCCGCTTTATGCAATTTGACCCAGAGCGTTATCCTTCTGTGGACATGAACTTCATTCCCACGGCTACGCTTGGCATTATTGCCCGTGAGCATGAGCAACAGCAGTTTATCGGCTTATTGCAGACACTTGGCCCCAACACGCCAGTCTTGCCTATCATCTTGAAGGGCATTTTGTCTAACTCTAGCCTGTCAAACCGCTATGAGTTGATGGCGGCTTTGGACAAGATGAGCCAACCTGATGAGCAGGCTCAACAATTGGCACAAGTTCAGCAACAATTGGCTCTGCAAGCGGCTCAAGCCCAGATTGCGGTGCAAACCACACAAGCTGAACAGAATCGTGCAGAGGCTCAGAAGTTGTTGACTGAAGTGCAGTTGATGCCACAAGAGACACAGGCCAAAATTGCTTCTGCTTTGACCAAAAACTTGCCAAATGAAGACGATGCAAATCAGCGTGAGTTTGACAAACGTGCCAAGATTGCAGAATTGATGCTCAAAGAGGCTGATATTAAGAACAAGGGCAAGATTGTTGAGATGCAAATGCTAGACAAGCGTCAACAGGTTGAAAAAGACTTTTTAGACCGCTTATCCAAGGAACTTTCGTGATGGATATTGTTGATTTAGAGAAGAAGTTAGGCATCGCGGGTATATCTGCTGAACAGCAGATGGAGATGATTGCCGCCCTTCAAAAATCAGCACAATCCCGTCTAGAAGCCACCCGTCAAGAGTCAATCGGCAAGAGCACCGAGCTAGTTATCCAAGGCTTGAAGAAAATCAAGTCTGACTTGGAGGCTAAGTTTGGTGACTTGAGTACATCAATCCAAGACAAAGCGTCAAGCCTGAGAAACGGCATAGACGGAAAGGATGGTAGAGATGGAAAAGACGGGCGGGACGGGAGCCAAGGGCCTCAAGGTCTGCGTGGTGAACCTGGAAGAGATGGGCGCGATGGAGTGGACGGTGCTGATGGTGTTTCTGTCACCTCTGCTCGGATTGATTTTGACGGTAGCCTTATTATTGAGTTGTCTAGTGGTCGTGAACTCAATGTTGGTGAGGTTGTTGCTCCTGAGCTTGCAGAACGCATCAAAGTCGTTAGTGCTAATGGCGGTGGTACTTCTCAGTCTGTTCTTGACACTCTGACAAGCCTACAAAACCAGATCAATGCAATCTCTGGTGGCCTGTCTTACCAAGGTACATGGAATGCATCTACCAACTCTCCCGCCCTATCCTCTGGGGTTGGCACAACAAACTACTACTACATTGTTGGAACTTCAGGCTCTACCAACCTTGATGGGATTACAGATTGGGTTGTTGGGGATTGGCTGATTTTCAATGGTACGGCTTGGCAGAAGATTGACCAAACCAACTTGGTGGTGTCTGTCAATGGTCAGACTGGCGCGGTCACGCTTACCTCCACCAATATCTCTGAAGGCACAAACCTGTATTACACCGATGCAAGGGCTAGAGGTGCTCTGAGTGCTGGTACAGGGATTAGTTATAACTCATCAACAGGTCAGATTACCAATTCTTCGCCAGATCAGACGGTGGCTTTGACGGGTGGGACGGGGATTAGCACATCGGGTACTTATCCCAATTTCACGATTACCAATAGTGCGCCTGATCAGACTGTAAGTTTGACGGGGGCGGGAACTACGGCAATTACAGGTACATACCCTAACTTTACGGTCACATCAAATGACCAATATACGGGTACTGTGACTAGCGTGAGTGGCACATCGCCTGTGGCTTCTAGTGGTGGCAATACGCCTGTTATTAGCTTGGCAAGTGGATATGGGGATACGCAGAATCCGTTTGGCTCAAAGACTGCAAATTACTTCTTGGCGGCTCCCAATGGCTCGGCTGGCGCACCTACTTTCAGGGCATTGGTTGCGGCTGATGTGCCTACGCTGAATCAGAATACGACAGGTACGGCGGCTAGTACGCCTAAGTTATTGACTACCAATTTCACGATTGAAGAGTCGGGTGGTAAATTGATATTCAAATATGGTGCTACTACAATCGCATCAATGTCATCAACTGGCGTTATAACTTCTGCAACAAACATTGTTGCAAATGGAACACCTTAAAGGAAGGTAGATATGGCTCAAATCACCCTTAATTCTTCTGGCGTAGCAAGTAGCGGATCTTTGCTACTTCAGACCAATGGTACAACCACACAGGCTACGGTGGACACCTCTGGCAACTTAGGTCTTGGTGTTACGCCTGTTTCTTCTTACGCCGGTTACAAAACTTTTCAGATTGCCTCACAAGGGGTTATTTCATCTGACGCCACTTCAAACGGCGAATTGGAAATAAACAACAACGCGTATAGAGCGCCATCAACAGCAACTCTTACGTATATCAATACTGCTGCCGCAACTAAATATGCGCAGTATCGAGGTGAGCATCGTTGGTTTAACGCAGCATCAGGCACAGCAGGTAACACAATCAGCTTCACCCAAGCAATGACGCTTGATGCTAGTGGGAATTTGGGTGTTGGTACGAGTTCGCCAAGTGGGGCTTTAGGTCTGTACCGAGGTGCAAGCACATCTTGCATGATCGAAATTGCTGGTAACGCAAATACGCCCGGATCGACAAGTATGCTTGTTGGTCAGGATTCCACCAGTTCTGGGTATTGCTGGAACCGTGCAAATTCTGTTTTGCTGTTTGGTACAAACAACACAGAACGTGCCCGTATCGACTCCAGCGGTAACTTGCTGGTGGGGACTACACAGTCAGGAATTGGTACATATACTGGATTTAGGATTGTTGGGACTACTTCGGCTGCTGACCGGGCAGAGCTTGGCTCTGCTGCATCTACCAACTCTGGAATTGGATGGTCGATGTATTCGACTGGTGCTGGAGCTTATCGTTTTTATGTTGGATACGGCGGCACTATATATGCCACAAGCACAACCATCACAGGCATTTCAGATGTTCGTTTAAAAGAAAACATCCGTGATTTGGATGACGGGCTTGAAAAAATCATGGCTTTGCAACCACGCAAGTTTGATTGGAAAGAAGGCAAAGGCCAAAACATCAAAAATGCAAGAGGCTTTATTGCCCAAGAGTTTGAAACAGTCTTTCCAGACATGATTGAAGAATGGTTAGATGATTCACCAGAAGGCGAAGAACCTTACAAAGCTGTTAATGCCAACTTGGTTCCAACATTGGTCAAAGCCATCCAAGAACTCAACGCTAAGTTTGAAGCCTACAAAGCAGCTCACCCCTAATAGGAAAGAATATGACAATCGCTATCACATGGACAATCAACAACCTAGAACGTCAAACCTCTGACGGTTTGGTTTACAACATCCATTGGGGTGCTTCAGCCGTAGACGGTGACTATGCAGCCTCTATCGTTAACACTCAAGCCCTAGAGCGTGGTGAATCTTTTGTTAACTATGACACCCTGACAGAACAAACGGTTCTTGGCTGGTTGTGGGAAAAGGTAGATAAAGAAGCTGTGGAAGCTGCTTTGACAGCTCAGATCAATGCTCAGAAAGCCCCTGTGTCTGCTAACGGACTCCCTTGGGCTACGGAGGCTTAATGGAATTGCACCTTACTTTGACCATAGAAGAGGTAAATGGCATCCTTCAGGTATTGGGGGATTTGCCTACCAAGTCAGGCGCATATCCATTGGTAATGAAGATCAAGGAACAGGCAGAACCTCAGATTCCCAAAGAGGAGCCTAAAGTTGAATCCTGAACTTCAGAAGTATTACGAGAGCCGCTTTGAGATGATGGGCGGTCAGGGGTGGAAAGACCTTTTGGAAGATATTGACAAGATGATTGAGTCCTTGAACAATATCAGTACAATCCCTGACGAAAAAAGTCTACAATTCAAAAAGGGTGAACTTTCAATTCTTACGTGGCTAAAAACCTTAAAACAGGTCAGCGAACGAGCGTATGAGGAACTGAATGAAAAGAATTTATGAATTTGTCTGCGAATGTGGACAACGCACAGAAAAACTCACTGATTATGAGACGGTGACTATTCCGTGTGAGTGTGGCGGTACAGCCAGTCGCACTATAAGTGCTCCAAAGTTCAACTTGGAAGGGTGGTCAGGTCAATTCCCAACCGCAGCAATGCAGTTTGACCGCAGACACCAAGAGAAGTTGAAAGCGGAGCGTAAGCAAAACTCATAAGCAGAAATGCCGAGTTTAATGTCCTAGAACCGATAACGGCAGGAAAAAGGAACCAATATGTTGATTGACAACGAAGACGAGAAGCTGAGTGAATTAGAGGTAGTAGAAGAGAAAAAGCCAGCATTACCTGAAGTTGAGCCTTTGTCAGAGCTTCCTGAGAAATACAGGAACAAAACTCTTGAGGAAGTGGTCAAAATGCACCAAGAGGCTGAAAAGCTGATTGGAAAGCAAGCTCAGGAAGTGGGCGAGACTCGCAAACTAGCCGACGAGTTGATTAAGCAAAACCTCGCATCCAAGTCGCAACCTATTAAAGAGGAAGAGCCTGAACCAGATTTCTTTGAAAATCCGAAAGAGGCAATTCGTAAGACTGTTGATAATCATCCTGATGTACTCGCAGGTCGCCAAGCGGCTTTAGAGTTCAAAAAGATGCAGATTCAGCAAAAGTTGGCGCAAGAGCACCCTGATTTCGGTCAGATTGCTCAAGACCCTGAGTTTGTGAATTGGGTGAAATCTTCTCCCGTTCGCCTTGGGTTGTACGCAAAAGCTGATGGTGAATACGATTACGACAGCGCAAACGAGTTGTTGTCTACCTACAAGGCGTTACGTGGCGTGAAGGTTAAGCAAACTAGCGATGCTGGTGAAGCTACTCGAAAGAGCAACCTGAAAGCCGCTACCGTTGATGCGGGTGGCACTGGAGAGAGTACAAAGAGAGTCTATCGTAGGGCTGACCTTATTCGGCTGAAAATGAATGACCCTGCTCGATACGAAGCCTTGTCTGATGAGATCATGCAAGCTTATCAAGAAGGTCGAGTGAAATGATAAAGGAAACTGACAAAGCTTGGTTGGCAGGTATTATGGATGGTGAAGGATATATTTCACTTATTCGTAGACATACATATTATGTGCCTTCTGTGAAAATTGCTAATACAAATGAAAAATTAATTCAGCGTTGTAAAGAAATTTTAGATATGTGTGGTATTGATTATTCTGTAACATATTTTGATAGGAATGAGCGTGTAAATGCAAAGCCTTCATGGACTATTGTTATGGAATCAAGGCCTAGAGTTGTGGCAGTATTGCAACTTCTTGAACCATATTTAATTTCTAAAAACGAACAGGCAAAACTTGTACTGGATTGGTGTTCAAAAAGTAAGAGGAAATCCACAGAAACCAAAGAATTGTTCATTGACAATATTAGGAAACTCAACCATCGTGGACGGGTTAAGTAATTAACTTATCGTTTTTTGGAGATTTAACATGGCAACAGCTTTTTCCCCCAGTAACTCCGTTACTACCACCACAGGCGCAACGTTCATTCCTGAAATTTGGAGTGATGAAATTGTTGCTGCTTACAAGAAGAACCTAGTTTTGGCTAACTTGGTTATGAAGATGAACTTCAAGGGCAAGAAAGGTGACACCGTTCACATTCCAGCTCCTACCCGTGGTTCTGCTTCTGCCAAAGCTGCTGAAACCGCAGTGACTTTGATCGCCGCTACTGAAACCGAAGTGCAAGTTGCTATCAACAAGCACTACGAATACAGCCGCTTGATCGAAGACATCGTGGAAGCCCAAGCCTTGAACAGCTTGCGTAACTTCTACACTGCTGACGCAGGTTACGCCTTGGCTAAACAAGTTGATACCGACTTGATTCAGTTGGGTCGTGCCTTCAACGGTGCAACCGTTGGTACAAACGACTACGCTACTGCCACATCGTCTACCAAGGCGTTCATTGGTGGTGACGGTACTACTGTGTACAACAGCTCTACCAGCAACGCTTCTGCTTTGACTGATGCAGCTATCCGTCGCACTATTCAGCGTTTGGATGACAACGACACCCCAATGGACGGTCGTTTCTTCATCATCCCACCCTCAAGCCGCAACACCTTGATGGGCTTGGCTCGCTACACTGAGCAAGCATTTGTGGGCAATGGCGATGCAATCCGCAACGGTGAAATCGGTCAACTGTACGGTATCCCCGTGTTCACCACTAGCAATGCTGACTACGGCGCAGGTAACTCTGGCGCTGACCGCATCTGCTTGATGGGTCATCGTGATTCGATGGTTCTGGTTGAGCAAGTTGCAGTGCGTTCACAAGTGCAATACAAGCAAGAATACCTTGCTACATTGTTCACTTCTGACACTCTGTATGGCGTGAAAGCAGTTCGCACTGCCGCATCTACTGGTGCTGCATTGTCTTCTTCTGCCTTTGCTTTGGCAGTTCCAGCCTAATTGCAGTTGCTCCCCCTGCCCTAGTGGTGGGGGGTCTTTTTGAAACTTAATTAGGAGAAGAAAATGGCAAATGCAAGCTCAGTTGTTGTCCGTCGTGGCAATGACCAATTCCGTGGTTTGTTCTCAGACACATGGAGCGTTACTGCAACAATCAATGCTGACAGCTTGGTTGATGGCGCTGGTGATACCGATACTGTGGCTGTTCCAGGCGTGGCCTTGGGCGACATGGTGATTGGCGCATCTTTGGCTGTTGACGTTGCTGGTTTGATTGTGACAGCTTATGTTAGCGCCGCTAACGTCGTGTCCATCCGTTTCCAAAACGAAAGCGGTGGCACTGTTGATTTGGCATCAAGCACCCTTCGTTTAGTGGTTGGTCGTCAAGTTTAAGTGGGAGGGGAGGCTTGTCCTCCCTTTCCTTTAAAGGATTCTTATGGCTTTGTTCAAATGCACTCGTTCTGGCAACATTGTTGAATTCCGCAATGACTACGACATTGAGGCTATGCGTAAGCACCCTGAGTACACAGAGGTGGACACTTCTTCCGAGGTAGAAGTGGAGAACGAGGATGGGACAAGGCAGATCATTACCCTCAAAAAGCCGCTTGGCAGACCGCGTAAGGTGTTGGCATGACAGAGATTAGCCCAAGAGAATTTGGTCAGTTGGAAGCTCAAGTTGAGGCTCTGCAAAAGGAAGTTCATCAGCTTTCCAAAGATGTGAAGGCTTTACTTGAACTTGCTAATAAGTCCAAGGGTGGCTTTTGGACAGGGATGATGATTGCTTCGGCAATTGGTGGACTAATCACCTTTATTGGTGGCAAGGTGCTGAAATGAAACGAGGACTATTTTCAGGTAAGACTTGCCCAGTAGCAACTCAGGATGTGCACATCAACCTGAAAAACCGCAATCACGCCTTCAAGGAATACGGCTACGGCCCACCTAATCCCAATGAGCCAAACGATGCTTTTTGGCTGAAGAAGGCAAAGATGTACAACGCCCCAACCTCTGCCATCAAGGGCATGAGATGTGGTAACTGTGCCGCTTTTATCCAAACTCCCGCCATGATGGAGTGCATCATTGGTGGCTTAGAGAAGGATGAGAATAAAGGCGAGTTGTCTTATGACGAGCAGTTTGTAAAGGCTGCTGACCTCGGATATTGTGATTTATTCCAATTCACCTGTGCCTCGGCCCGTACTTGTGATGCGTGGAAGTCTGGTGGGCCAATTACCAAGGACTAATAATGGCTTCTTTAACCACAGCGATAACTCTTTTGAATGCAGTTTCTGCCTCTGGCGCTTCTCGGGCAGTCCAATGCGATGCTGGATCGCCTGCATTTATGCAAGTTAATGGCATTACTTCAGCAACTGTTGTTTTGCAAGGCAGTATTGATGGCTCTAACTGGTCTACATTAGGTTCTGCATTAACTGCAGATGGTTTAGTTACTGTTGCAAATGCTCCTATGTACTTACGCGCAAACTGTACAACCTATGTTTCTGGCACGATCACTGTCAAAGTTCTTTACTAAGGAGAAAACCATGAAAATGACCAAAGGACAGAAAAAAGTGGGCAAAGTCATGCACGAGTACAAGGAAGGAACCTTGCATTCTGGCAAAAAAGGCCCTGTGGTGAAGTCCCGCAAACAGGCGATTGCGATTGCCTTGTCTGAAGGCGGTATGTCCAAGCCAATGAAGAAGAAGAAATGAAACAAGGTTTGTACGCCAACATTCATGCCAAACAAGCCCGTATTAAGGCTGGTTCTGGTGAAAAGATGCGTAAGGTAGGCAGTAAAGGCGCTCCTACCGCTGAAGCGTTTAGACAAGCCGCTAAGACTGCAAAGAAACCTAAAAAGGTGAAGTAAGATGAAAATCAAAGAGTGTCTTGATAAAGAAACTGTTGGAAAACTGATTCTTTCGCATGGCACTTGGAGATATCTTTTTTATCGTTGTTATTCAAATGTCTCTCCTGATTACAAAAATTACGGAGGAAGAGGAATAGACGTATGCCCACAATGGCATGGCGAAAATGGTTTTTATGCATTTATAAATGATGTTGGACTAAGACCATCAAAAGAGCATTCTTTGGACAGAATAGATGTGAACAAAGGCTACTTTCCAGAAAATGTCAAATGGGCAACCAACATTGAGCAGGCAAACAATAGACGAAACACAAAAAGATACCTATTAGATGGAGAAAATCTAACTCTTTCTGAAATTTCTAGAAAGTTAGGGGTTCCATATAAAAGGATATGGAAAGCAAACAAATTGTATGGCTCTCCGTTTGAGCATGAAAAAATTGACCCTAATAAAAACAAATATTTTTATAGAGGCTGTTATAGGTCTATATCAGAAATAGCAAAATTAGTGAATCTAAAGCCTGGAACTTTGATGAGAAGGCTTAGAGTTGGGGTTGATTTTGAATTGGCTATTGCTGCACCACTTAGTCCTGGTGTAAACTTCAAGGAAAGATCAAAATGGTCTTAAAAAAATACCAAAATCCTAAAGGTGGACTTAATGAGGCTGGTCGTCAGTTTTACAAAAGAACTGAAGGATTAGACTTAAAATCTCCGCTAAAATCAGGCAACTCTGGTAGAAGAGCAAGTTTCTTGGCACGAATGGGAAATATGGAAGGCCCTGAGTACAAGAATGGTGAACCAACAAGACTGCTTCTTTCGCTAAAAGCATGGGGTGCTAACTCCAAAGCTGATGCAAAGGCAAAAGCTAAAGCTATATCCGCAAGGAACAAGGCAAAAGCGAAATGAGAGCATTATCGGTTGGAGCAAATCTTACTGCCGCGACAAATACGACACTTTACACAGTGCCTACTGGGTACTATGCAAAGGTTGTATTGCTACGCGCAGCAAATGCTACTGCCTCTAATAAACATATCACATTTGATTGGGTAGACTCTTCTGCGTCTACTACATATTCTATTGTCTATCAACAAACTATTACATCAAAAACAACCCAAGATTGGGGAAATACTGTTTATTTTGTGATGGAAGAAGGCGATCAGCTTAAAGCTACCTCTGAATCTGCATCAACCTTTGCGGTAGTTGTAACCATTGAAGAAGAAGGGTTGACAAGAACATGACCTACCTAGAATTAGTCAACGATGTATTGGTAAGGCTCAGAGAGCCAGTAGTCACTACTGTTAGTGAAACTACGTACTCTGCCCTGATTGGCAAGTTTGTCAACGATGCCAAGCGCAGTATTGAAGATGCTTTTGCATGGAATGTCTTGGGTCAAACCTTGACTGTAACCACTGCCAGTGGCACTGCTTCTTATTCCTTGACAGGCGCGGGTCAGAAGTTTCAAGTTATTAATGTTTTGAACGTGACTAGCAATATCACGATGAATAACATTGGCACTGCTGAAATGAACCGAAAGCAGAGTTTCCCACCAATTGTTAATGCTATTCCTACTGAATATGCGTTTGATGGAATTGATGGAAGCTACGACACAAAAGCAACTGTTTGGCCTGTGCCTGATGCTGTGTATAGCCTCAAATTCTTCTTGGTAATCCCACAAGCCACCCTATCATCTGACTCTACCGTGGTCAAAGTACCTGATACCTTGGTTATCCAAAATGCCTATGCTCGCGCTTTGGTTGAGCGTGGCGAGGATGGTGGATTGTCTTCTTCTGAAGCCTATGCTTTGTATCGGTCTATGTTGGCTGACTACATCGCCTTGGAAGGCACACGATTCCCTGATAACGATGGATTTAATGCGGTATGACACAGCCATTACGCACATTCAGCGTCCAAGCGCCAGGCTTCTTTGGGTTAAACACCCAAGATAGTCCTTTGACGCTTGAATCTGGGTTTGCTGCGATTGCGGTGAACTGCGTGATTGACCAATATGGTCGCATTGGTGCTCGTAAGGGTTGGTCAAGGGTTAATTCATCTTCTGGCAACCTTGGCGCTAATGACGTTAAGGTGATGCACGAGTTGATTCAGGCTGACGGAACCCTGACAATTCTGTTTGCTGGCAACAACAAGATATTCAAGCTCGATGGCTCAAATGCTGTTGTGGAATTGACCTATGGGGGGGGAGGGTCTTCTCCCACCATCTCTGCAAGCAATTGGTCTTGTGCCTCTTTGAATGGAATTACTTATTTCTTCCAGTCAGGCCATGACCCTCTGATTTATGACCCTACGGTGAGCACAACTACGTACCGTCGTGTGTCTGAGAAAACAGGCTATGTTGGTACTGTGCCAAGTGGCAATATGGTTATCTCTGCCTTTGGTCGCTTGTGGGCGGCAGATACGTCAACAAACAACGCTACTGTGTACTTTTCTGACTTGTTGGCAGGCCATGTGTGGTCAACAGGTACGTCTGGTAGCTTGGATGTTTCTAGGGTTTGGGCTAATGGTGCAGATCAGATTATGGGCTTGGGTGCTCATAACGGCTTCTTGTTTATCTTTGGCAAGCGCCAGATTCTGATTTATCAGGGTGCTACTACACCTTCTACCATGTCATTGTCTGACACTATCGGTAGCATTGGCTGTATTGCTAGGGATTCGATTGTTTCGACTGGCACTGACATTGTTTTCTTGTCAAACAGTGGTGTGCGTAGCCTGATGCGTACTATCCAAGAGAAGTCTGCGCCTTTGCGTGACTTGTCTAAGAATGTCCGTAATGACCTGATGACGTATGTTTCTGGTGAGACTGCGGCAAATATCAAGGCTGTGTATTCTGAGAAAGAGGCTTTCTACCTCTTGACATTGCCTACTGCCAAGCAAGTGTATGTGTTTGACACAAAGGCTACTTTGCAAGATGGTTCAGCAAGGGTAACGACTTGGGACTCTATTGAGCCTACCTCGTTGCTTTCTCGTAGGAATGGTGACTTGCTGATTGGCAAGAATGGGTATGTTGGCAAGTACGGTACTTATTATGACCATGCTTCCACATATCGGATGCAATATTTCACCAACTATTCTGACCTTGGCGACATAAACATCACTTCTATCTTGAAGAAGATTTCTGTGGTTGTCATTGGTGGCACGAATCAGGGCTTTACGATCAAGTGGGGATATGACTTTAGCGGTCAATATTACTCTGCTGTTGCTCAAATCCCTGTGTCTACCGTGGCTGAGTATGGTACGGCTGAGTATGGCGCTAACGGCTCTCCTGTGGCGTATTACTCAACTGGCATTCAATTGAGCACCTTGATTGGTCAGGCTACTGGCTTTGGCAAGGTTGTGCAAACAGGGTATGAAGTGCAGATTGCTGGTGCGGCTGTCAGCATTCAGAAGATTGAGATACAGGCTAAAAACGGCAAATTGGCATAAGGAATTACGATGAACTACTCCAAAACCACTAATTTCGCGGCAAAAGATGCTTTGTCGCCTGGCAACGCTAGTAAGGTTGTTAAGGGAACTGAGATTGACACTGAGTTCACCAATATTGCTACTGCCATTGCTACGAAGGCTGACGGTACTTTTACGAACTTCTCGTTTGTTGAGACTGCCAACGTGTTGTATATCTACAACAGTTCTACTGCTGTGGCAAAGATTGACGCATCGGGTAATTTGACCGTGTTGGGCAACGTGATTGCAAATGGAACGGTCTAGTAAGGTTCCTGTGGTGCTCAGAAATGAGTACACGATGTATTTGGAGTTGTTTGATAACTTACTGTGGTTTCATGCTGATGTGCACAAGTGGACAGTAGAGGTCAAAAAGAGGTTTGAAAGCGACTTGAGTGATTTGGAGAGATTGGTTGGTATTGCGTTGGTAGCCTTGATTCGTGATGATGATGTGAGATTGAAGAAGTTTGCGAAGATGGTGAATTGGCAAGAAAAAGGACAGGTTATGTTGTTAGATGGTTCTGTGGCTTTTATTTACGCTTCAGCGCGTAAAGGAGAATAATATGGGTGGCTTTGTTGGTGATGTATTAGGTAGCGTCGGTGACGTTGTTGGCGACGTTGCTGGTGGCGTTGGTGATATTGCTGGAAATGCGCTAAAAGGCGTTGCAAGCAATCCTGTTGGACTTGTCACTGGTTTGGCTACTGGCAACTATGCTCCTTTGCTTGGCAGTGCCTTGGGTGGCGCTTTGTCTGGTGGCGCTACTACGCCCACTCAGCAAGCAGGAATGGCAAATCTTAATCAAGGATTGCTTGGCACTTACGGAAACGTATTACGTAGTCAAGTCTCAAAAGAAGCAATCCAAGCGGCACAAGAAGAAGCCCGTCGTGCTGGTCAACAAGCCGCCGCAATGGGTCAATTCCGTCCAGTTGGAACAACATCAAGATTTGGAACATCTGCTTTTCAGGTTGACCCTGTAACTGGTCAGCTTACAAGTGCTACATATACGCCTTCTGCTGCGGCAACTGCATATCAAGATGCTTTAGCCAAGATGACTACACAAGGCTTGGAACAAGGCGCTACACAACAGAGATTAGCGGCTGATTATCTTGCTTCTCAGCAAGGCAAACCAGTTACTAACTTGGCAGAGCAATACATGGCTTCGCAGATTGGTCAGCCATTAACAACTCTTGGACAGCAATATCTTGGCGAGTCACCTGAGGCTATTCGCAAACGATATGTTGAACAACAGACTGCTTTATTAGCACCACAACAAGAGCAACAATTAGCAAATATCCGCAATCAGTTGTATCAAACTGGTCGTGGAGGACTTGCAACAGGCGCTACTGCGGCTGGTGGAATGGCGGCAACTAATCCTGAAATGGCTGCTTATTACAACGCATTGGCAAACCAACAACGTCAAATTGCATCTGGTGCTGAACAAGCTGCACAACAACAAGCTCAATTTGGGGCTGGATTATTCTCTCAAGGCGCTGGTTTGACGCAAGCACAAAGACTTGCTGGAGCTAATTTGTATGGAACTGGTCTTGGATTAACACAAGCTGGACAACAATTTGGTCAGCAACTTGGTGCATCAGCTTATGCTCCATTTACTGCTGGTTTTGGCGCACAAAGTGCGGTGGAACAAGCCGCAATGCAACCTTTGTTACTAGGCGCACAATTAGGTGGCCAGGCTGCTCAATATGGTGCTGGCGCTGGTCGTTTGGGTTTGGCTGGAGGATTGGGAGCGGCAGAAATGGGGCTACGTCCTGAACTGCAATATAGCCAAACTGGTTCTATTTTGAATGCTTTGACTAGCCCAACATCAACCATGTCGCAAGGGCTTGGTGGATTGTTTGGTAGTTTGGGTGGCTTGTTTGGTGGTGGCGGCACAGTTGGCAATATTGGTGACACAAGTGCATTTGACTACGCCTACGGTGGTGGTGGATTCTATTAAGAGAGGAAAGAATCATGGCAACAGATTCAGTCGTAGGCGGTTTGTTTGGGATGACTCCTGAACAGTATGAAATGAACTTGCGTAAGCAAGAGCAGGCAACTGGTGTGCAATTAGCACAACTTACGCCATTCCAACAGGCACAAGCGGGTCTTTACTCAAGCGGTGCTCAATTAGGTCGTGGCTTGGGTGGTCTTATGGGCGCTGAAGACCCACAGTTGAAGATTATCAGCACACGGAATGCTTTGGCTAGTCAGTTTGATATAAATACTCCACAAGGCTTGGCAATGTATGGACAGGCTTTACAACAAGCTGGCGATGTGCAAGGCGGTTTGCAAGCTAGTGCATTGGCTCGTCAGATTCAGGGTGCTTTGGTTGAACAAGCTCAAAAAAGCTCTGTTGCTCAAAAGAATATCTTTGAAGTTAGCGGAATGGGCCGTGCTCAAGACCTTGCTAAAACAGGCAAGTACACGCCTGAAAGTATTGCTGCATCTATTGAATCAAACGATGTGTCTAGGCTTGTTCCAATTGACAAACTTGCCAAACCAGTTCCTGAGTTTGTTTCAAAGGCTGTTGAACTTGGCTTTGGCGACAAAGGAAACTATGGCGCTTACACACCAGATCAGGTTAAATCCATTAACTCTTCTTTACTAAGAGATGAGTTGGATAAACGAGCCGCTGGCGCATCAGTTACCCGTTTGACTGTTAATCAGAATCAAGAGCAAGAATTTGCTAAGAAACGTGGCACAACTCAGGCTCAATCACTGTCTGATGCTGCTGATTTGGCTCGTGGTGCTTCTCAGGCATTGTCAACATTGACAAACATGAAGCAACTTAATGCTTCTGGCGAGTTGTTTACAGGGCCTTTGGCTGGTTCTTATATTACTGGCACAAACTTCTTGGCAAGTGTTGGGTTGCTAAGTCCATCACAAACCAGATTGTTGACTAGCTCAGAGGTTTATGACAAACAAGCCAAAGACCTTGTTATGCAAGATTTGGGCGGCAAACTTGGTTCTCAGATTTCTGATGCTGACCGTAAGTTTGTGGAAGCTCGTATTCCTCAGATCACAACTAGCGTTAAGGCTCGTACCGAATTGCTGAACAAACTTGATGAAATTCAGCGCGGCAAGATTGATTACTATCGCAAGATGAACACTCATGCTAACAAGTTTGGCAACCTGAATGAGTTTGACTTCTCTGAGCAATATTCTCCAATCCAAAAGCCTAGTGCTGGTGCTGGAACCCGTGAAAACCCAATTGTTTTGAAGTGAGGTCAATATGCCTGTTTACCAATACGAAGGTAAGTTTTATGAACTTCCTGATGGCCTGACGAGCGAACAGGCAATCTCAAGGATTCAAACACATTTGGGTGTTGAAAAGGCTCCTGAACCCACTGAAAAACCTTCTGTTATGGGCGAAGTTGGTCGCCAAGCTGGTTTGGCTGGTCGTGCCTTGTACGAAGGATTTACAGCTCCTGCAACTACCGTTTTGGAAGGTTTGCGTAGTGCCGCCAATCTAGGTCTTGGTTTGGCAGGCTCTGAGGCTCGTCTTCCAAGTGTTGCCCAAGCTCAAAGCCAAATGCTGACACAAGCTGGCTTGCCAACCCCTGAAACTGGTGTTGAAAAGGCTGCACAAGCAGGTATGCAAGCATTGACTGGCGCGGCTGGCGCGGCTAGAGCATTACCTAGCACTGTTTTTGGTCAAGATTTGGTTCGACAATTGCCTGCCGCTGCTATTACAGGCGCTACTGCCGAGCCTATTGCTGAACAAACAAAACAGCTTACTGGAAGTGATCTTGCGGCTACTGTTGCTGGCGTTGGTTTGGGTGCTTTGCTTGGTTCTAGTGCCTCTCGTGGTGTTGCTAATGTTATTGATCGCCTTGAAAGCGGTAAACAACCTGTGGCAACACTTGATTCTGTTCGCCAAGCCGCCCAAAGAGCCTATAACAGCGTGTCAGATAAAGGCATCTTGCTGAACAACACATCTGCTCAAAGCATGGTCAATGGGATTAAGGGCAAATTAGATGAGGCTCGATATTTGCCTGAAAATGCCCCTGCTGTTGGGACTGTTCTCAACAAGTTTGATGATGTAGTTAGCCGTGGCAATATAAAGTTTGATGAAATTGACCAACTTCGCCAGATGGCAAATGATTTAAAGTCATCTCAAGACCGCAATATTCAGCGATTGTCAGGCGTTATGGTCAAGGAAATTGATGATTTTGTTGCCAGATTGTCTCCAAAAGACATTACGGCAGGACAAGGCGGTGTTGATGAAGCCATTAAAACTTTGGCAAGTGCTCGAAAAGACTGGAGAAATCTAAGTCGTGCCACCACTATTGATGACATTTTGAACACTGCTGAGATTCGTGCGATAAATCCTAATGCGTCCGAAAGTGAGTTGATTCGTCAAGGCTTTATCCGTTTGGCTGCCGACAAGAACAAAATGCGTGTGTTTAACGAAAATGAGCAAAACGCTATTCGTTCCGTTGCTAGTGGCGGCTCTCTTGACCCAATCTTGTCGTTTATCTCCAAGTTTGACCCAACTCGTAGGACTGTAATAGGTGCTGGCGCTGTTGGTGCTACTGCCTATAAACCTGAGGTAGCATTGCCATTGATTGCGGCAGGTATTGGTGCTGACGCTGCCCAAGACTTATTGCGTAGGCGTGGTGCTCAAAGGCTTATGTCTGGTCTTTTGACTGGAAATGTCCCCGCCCAACCTGTTAGCACAGTCCCACAAGGTTTATTCTTTGGTGGAATGACAACACCTGGCCAATAACAGGAGACTGCCATTGACCCTATCTCTGCCATGCTCATGCTGTCAAGCGCACTCAAGGGCATACGCTCTTGCTGTGAGATGCTGTCAGAGGGCAAAGCAGAGATTCAGCGCATAAAGAAGGGTGTTGAGGATGCAAAAGCCATTGTCA
>OGVQ01000049.1_pt1 | contig 34422 bp, 26 predicted proteins | sample 1575801 | NCBI WGS metagenome assembly OGVQ01 (sample SAMN07581550, study PRJEB24739) | freshwater metagenome | place: Singapore | collected 2015-04 | reverse complement strand
TCTTAAAAGCACTGGTTTAACCCTTAAGCCTGTTTAACTTTTAAGTTCTAGAGCAGGGAACTAGCTACGCATTCCCTGGTAGGTCTTTAACTCTTACCTCTAACGTAGTTCTGTTAAGAACTCAGTCTGGTCAACTAGGCTTTTACAAGCCCTCACTTACCCGAAGGGAAGTGATGGGTGGTTGACGGGCTGACTTACTCCGCGTCGTCGCCCGCAAAAGGAATTCCTAAACCCAAATGTATCAACCCTTGGGCTTGAACCTGACCGCTTTGATCCTTAGCGGTAGAGATGGTTTCGCGTTCTACGGGAGCAACTTGTTGGGGGCGGATGTTCTTCTTAGTCATGGTGTGTTTTCCTTTTTGTTTGTTCGTTTAACTTCTTCCTTATTAATAGGACTTACGCATTTTAACGAAACCTAGGGGTTTGAGATTGCTTCCTTTGCTGAACCTGTGACTATTAAAGGTGCAATGATTTTCACAGTACAGCAAATTATTATCTAAATGCAAGCCCTTATTAATAAAATTTCCTTATTAATATCAATTAATATTTAGTTGATATTTTGGTAATATCCCAATCATCATCCTATCTAATTAGGACTTACGCAACTGGCACAAGCGATGGTGCGGCTACGCTGCACCGAGCACCTAAAGACTAAACCATTGACATAGCAATATCTGGACGTTTTAGTTGTCCTATTAAATAATTAGAAAGCAAATAATGCTTAATTTGATAAATAGTTTGACCTGTGTTGTAAGCTAAGTTTTTTAGTCTTAGCCAAACCAACATAGCACAAGCTATATGATTTCTTTGAAGACGACCTTTGCGACACTGACATGATTCAATGCCAGTTAATTGTTTTATCTCCCTGTGAAACTCTTCTATTTTCCAACGGATTTTACACACCTGTTGTGTAACATCCATAGAACTTTGAGATATATCATTAGTTGCGATATAGTCCGTTCTATCGGTAGAGATAGTAACCCGGAATAGCTTCACTTTTTTCTCAGAGGGGAATGCTTTTATCTTGATAATTTTACCACATTCTAACTCATCTTCACTCCATGACAATGATTCAATATTTTTATATTTTTCTTTGCCAAAACTATCATCAACCAAACGATTAATCTTTAAAGGACAATAATAAACTTTATTTAGACTATCAATATAAAGCATTAAATTGTTAACTGCATACCAAGTATCCATTAAAACTGTATCAAATGGCAGAACCTTTTGATATACAAGCCCTTGCAACATATTTTTCACATGGTCAACTTTACTTAAACCATCATTGTCAGGGTTAAAAATACGATAATCTATTACCCAAAATTTGAGATTTTTAGGATTAACATATATACAATTGACTATTCCAATTCCTTTGACGATGCCATGCTCATTTCCACTATATTGCCTTCGCACTATTTCCATCTTTTCTGAAAATCTTTTGTCTAAAACTGTGTCATCAAATATAATATAAGCATTCTCGTCCGGGACAATTATATCTTTCACATTATCCCAAAGTAACCGAGGAGTCAATTTCTCATTTTTTAAATAATAATTAATTTTATCGTGACTAATATTGTCTAAATGTTCTGCTAGATTAGTCATTGTGTAGTTGATTTGACTGCTAAGTAAATACTGGCAGTAATTAAGTTTAGTAAATTTCATCGTTAATTAATTTCTTAATGCACCCTATCATCATTCTCTCATAAAATTAATACCCGTCATTTATTTAATCTATTACTATTAACAATTCTCAATCAGTCTGATTCAATAACATCTTCATTATTGCAGTACACATATACTAATATTTAGCGATCGCTGTGCCAGTTGCGTAAGTCCTGCTAATTATATACCACTTAAATACTTACTTTCAGACAAAGTAGAAGTCAAAATACACAACCAACAATTACCGTTTTTTTTTTGACATAAAAAAAACTTATGTATGTTAAATTACGTAAATAAAACTTGATTTTGAACCACAGATAGTGTGATGATTAGCTCCATACTTGCCAACGCAACTTAGTAAGTCTAATGCTATCAACTAGATATCTATGGAGAAAACAGACTAATTAACCAGGCAATTAACTAATTAAATGCTAAAATCATCAATAAAATCAGAAATCCACAAATTATGGAAGTTGACACAGGGTGATTCACAAATATGTGTGGCGGTACTAGATGGATTAGTTGATCAATCCCATTCCTGCCTAAATACAGCAAATTTAACAAGGCTACCTACCCTAATCCACGGTGAAGCCACTGATGGATCTATGTCTGGACATGGTACTCATGTAGCAAGTATCATATTTGGTCAACCGGAATCACCCGTAGAAGGAATTGCCCCCCAATGTCGGGGTTTAATCGTGCCTGTTTTTGGTGATAATAATAGGAAAACTTCTCAACTAGACCTATCTCGCGCCATAGAACAAGCCGTCAATGCTGGGGCGCATATTATCAATGTCAGTGCTGGACAACTCACCGATAATGGTGAAGCAGAAGGCTGGTTAGATAGGGCTGTGCAACTATGCAAAGATAACAATGTTTTAATTGTGGCTGCTGCTGGTAATGATGGTTGCGAATGTTTGCACGTTCCCGCCTCTTTACCCACTGTATTAGCAGTAGGGGCAATGAATGACCAAGGTAAACCCATAGATTTTAGTAACTGGGGGGAAAAATATCAAAACCAAGGCATTCTTGCACCGGGAGAAAACATCTTAGGGGCAAAACCGGGGGGAGGGACACAAAAACTTAGTGGTACTAGCTTTGCTACTCCCATTGTTTCCGGTGTCGCTGCTTTACTTCTAAGTCTGCAAGTTCAGCGTGGTGAAAAACCAGATCCCGGTAAGGTGAGAGCGGTTTTATTAGAAACTGCCATACCTTGCACAACCAAGGATACAGACGATATTAGTCGTTGTTTATTAGGCAAGTTAAATATTTCTGGTGCATTGCAATATTTTACAGGAGGAACAATGTCCGAAGAATTAGATCCCATTGAAACCGTTGACAGCGTTGAAGCTGCTGGCTGTGGTTGTGGTAATGCAGATATAACAAAAAATACAACAAATATCAGTGCAGCCGAAGCCAACCCAGAAGAACTTGTTACCGATGAACTGCCAGAAATAGTTCCAGCTAGTTCTGTAACCACTTCCACACCTTTTACAACTGCAAATATATCAAATTCCAGACCTACAACCATGTCAAATCGCACATCTAATTATATTACCGCCAGCCAAGCACCCAGCGATCTCGCTCAAGTTAACTTAGTGTATGCTTTAGGTACACTGGGTTATGATTTTGGTTCAGAAGCCAGAAGAGACTCTTTTAAACAATTAATGCCGGGGGTAGCCATAGACGGAACAGCAATTCCCGCTAATCCCTATGATGCCCGGCAGATGGTAGATTATTTAGGAGATAATCTTTCTGAGGCTAAGTCCTTAATTTGGACCTTAAATTTAGAGTTAACTCCTATCTATGCAATTGAACCAGGTGGGGCTTTTGCAAGAGATGTTTATGCTATTTTACAACAATTATTATCGGGACAAATTCAAGCAGAAGACAGCGAGAATTATGTAGAGAGAGTCAGTATTCCCGGTATTTTATCAGGACGCAGTGTGAAACTATTTTCTGGTCAGGTTGTGCCAGTAATTGAAGTTCCCAACACTCGCGGACTGTATGGCTGGAAAGTGAATACTTTAGTTCAGGCTGCTATTGAGACAGTACAAGCACAAGTTACAGAAGCCCAAGAAGGTTCTATTCGTCGGACTTTGGGTAGTTTCCTCAGCCGTATTTATTATGATTTACGGAATTTAGGGACAACTTCCCAAGATAGGGCGTTAAATTTTGCCTCTACGAATGCTTTTCAAGCTGCTTCTACCTTTGCGGAAGCTGTGGCTACAGGTATGGAATTGGATAGTATTACAGTAGAGAAAAGTCCTTTCTGTCGTTTAGATAGCGATTGTTGGGATGTAAAATTGAAGTTCTTTGATCCTGAAAATAGCCGTCGTGCGAAGAAGCTATTCCGGTTTACAATTGATGTGAGTGATATTATTCCTGTCACCTTGGGCGAAGTCCGTTCTTGGTCTACTCCTTATTAATAGTGGTAGGTTGGGTTAAGCGACAGCGCAACCCAACAAAGTCTTGATCATGTTGAGTTTTTTAATGTTGGGTAACATACGTCAACCCAACCTACAATCTAAAATTGATTATGAGATTACCCAAACTTTCCCCTCCGGTAAAAAGACCAGATATTATTTATCCTCATCGTTCTGTGGATGTAATTCATGGTAGAGTTGAGGACTTAGTTAGCATTCGCATGGACTTATTACATGGTGCTAATTATAATGACCCCGCCGCATTTCAAAATCGTAGCTATCAGCAAATTAAATCTTCTTGTAGCCATGGTTGTCATAATTTTTAGTTAGCTCAAAATTTGTGTAACGCTATTGTCGGTTCTTAGTATGATGGAGCAACTAAATTCATTGCAATCTGTTCTTGCATTCGATGGCAAAGATAATTATGTTAGTTTAGGCAAGAAACTGGAGTTTAAGATTGAGAAAGAAATTACTTTAGAAGCTTGGGTTTATTGTCAGAAACAACGACGACGGACTGGAATTATTTCTAATGTTTTTGACACTGGAGTAAGTGAAAGTGGATATGGTCTTCTTCTAGATGGCAAAAGTGGCGTATTTTTTGCTTTGAAAACCTTATCTAAGAACATTCAATATTTTGGTAATAAACCTGAATCTTTAAAGTTAAACCAATGGCACCATGTTGCTGCCACCTATGATGGTCAACAGATGAAATTGTATCTAGATGGGGTAGCAATAGCCGTCAAATCATGTTCCGATTCTGGTATTGATTATGAACCGGAAAATGATTTGTTAATTGGGAGTTACAAAGATAATAATGAAACTTATCCATTTTTTGGCAAACTTGCGGAAGTTCGTCTTTGGAAAGTAGCCCGTATCCCATCGGAAATTCAACAGAATATGCACCAATCTTTGGTAGGTAATGAGTTAGGGCTGGTTGGTTATTGGCCTTTAAATGAAGGTCATAGCAATATAGCTTATGATAAAACCAGCAATGCCAATCATGGAATAATTAATGGTGCTAATTGGGAACAATCTCTAGTTCCTATTGTTCAGGTAAAATCTAATTTTGAATTAGGAGTTATCAATACTATGGCTAAAAAAAATCCACCTACCGCTAACTCAAATCCCAGCGAACCAAAAACTTCTCCAACTCCAGAAAAAGCAGCAGAAATTGAACGCAAATTGTTATCTACTGGCTTAGAAGATTATGGTTTTTGGTCACAGGAAATGGCTAGACAAAAAGCCCAACAAACTGAACCTGATAAACCTTTCCGGCGTGGTCGTATTTGGTGTTAATCTTCAGATATTCTTCAATTTCCCGACTTTTCAAAGAGGTCGGGAACCCAATTTAATCTAATTTTTAGAGATTATTGAGATCAATACCTTTAGCTGCTAATTTTGCTAATAGGTCTTGATAATTTTTTTGTTCTTGGTCGGCACGTTGTTTTTCTTGTTCAGCACGTTGTTTTTCCTGTTCTGCACGTTGCTGTTCCTTCTCTGCACGTTGATATTCCTTCTCTGCACGTTGATTTAATTCTACAGATGTGAGAAACTTACCGCCATGAGGATAATAAATTTCTAAGTTATCTGCTGTGAGTTTAAAACGTATGTCTAAACGCGGACTGACCCAATTATTAATATCCTCAATTGCTTCTAAACATTCTTGTTCAAGAATAAATCCTGTTAATTCGATTGTGTCTGGATTGTATATATAATACTCTTCTACTCCATAACGCTGATAAAAGAGGATTTTTTTGGCCATTTCCTTGGTAGTATTTCCTGGAGAAAGGATTTCAAATACCACTTGGGGAGGAATATTATTTTCTTGCCATTGTTTATAAGAACCTCTATCACCTTTGGGTCTTCCAAACACCACCATAACATCAGGTGCTTGTCGGGTTTTGACACTTCCTTCAACGGGATACCAAAGTAAATCACCAGCTATAAATACATCATCGTTTGGGGCGAATAATATTTCTAAATTTTCCTTAATTTTAACAATCCATTCATATTGTTTAGTATTATCAGACATAGGGTTGCCATCACTATCAGGGTAGATGATTTCTGGTTTGATTTCCGGTGGTATAAGTTGCTGTACCATATCTAAATCTCCATTTTACCAAGGGTAAATAAAGTTTTGAACACAAGCAGTGGCAGTGATGAATATATCCATAATTATACTAATTTTATGGCTTTTTTTGAGACTCTGGATAAACACCGTAGTTATTGTATTTATCCAGCCCCGAATTTATGAACAAATCCGGGATTTTATGCTTAAATTCTAAAGAGTCCCAAAGCCTTTTTTCTTTTTCTCTTTCTTTTTCTTCGCTGGTGGTGTGCCACCGGGGTAGCCACGCCAGCCAGGTGAAGGACGATTTCCTGCGGCTAAAGGATTGCCACCGCCACCGAACATTCCAGGCATACCGGGAATGCCACCTTGTCCCATTTGCTGCATGAGCGATCGCATTTTTTGAAAGTCTGACACCAATTTACTCACATCTGATTCTTTATAACCAGATCCCGATGCTATTCTTTTTCTGCGACTGGGCGAACTAGACAATAAATCTGGATCACGGCGTTCTTTAACCGTCATGGAGTTAATCATAGCTTCACAGCGTTTTAGCTGGGTTTCTCCATGTTTTAACTGATCCTCAGAAAGTTTATTCATCCCTGGAATCATTTTGATAATGCCACCCAGAGAACCCATGTTTTTCAACAACCGCATTTGCTTGAGAAAGTCAGTAAAATCAAATTTTGCTGACAGGATTTTCTCCTGCATTTTCTCTGCATCTGCCAAATCTATTTCTTCTTGGGCTTTTTCTACTAAGGTGAGAACATCCCCCATGCCCAAAATCCGCGAAGCCATCCGTTCAGGATAAAAGGGTTGTAGTGCCTCGACTTTTTCCCCCACACCGACAAATTTAATGGGCGCGCCGGAAATTTGCCGCACAGATAAGGCCGCACCACCTCGGCTATCACCGTCCATTTTAGTCAGGATTGCCCCAGTAATGCCGATTTGATCGTGGAAGGTGCGAGTGAGGTTTGCTGCCTCTTGCCCGGTCATTGCGTCCACAACCAACAGGGTTTCATCGGGCTGGACTGTTTCTTTGATGCGGGCTAATTCCGCCATCATATCTTCGTCAATTTGCAAGCGTCCGGCAGTATCAATAATTACTGTGTTTATGCCTTCGGCTTTGGCACGTTCCACCCCTTGACGGGCAATTTCTACGGGGTCAGCATCGCTTCCCAGTTCAAATACTGGAACATCAATTTGTTTACCCAAGGTAATTAACTGGTCAATAGCGGCGGGACGATAGATATCTGTAGCCACTAACAGACAACTACGCTCTTGTTTGCGTAAATGTAAAGCTAATTTAGCGGTGGCGGTAGTTTTACCTGTACCTTGTAAACCTGCCATTAATACAACGGTGGTCTTACCTGCAACTTCTGCCAGGGGAATATTTTCTTCCCCCATCACTTGCACTAATTCATCATAAACAATTTTAATGAATTGTTGATCAGGACGCACGCCGGCGATAACTTCAGCCCCCTGGGCTTTGGTTTCGACTTCGCTAATAAAATCTTTGACTACCTGGAGATTAACATCTGCTTCCAACAACGCCCGACGCACTTCCCGTAAAGCGTCTTGTATATTGGATTGGGAGATTTTATCCTGTCCTCGCAGTTTTTTCCAGGCGGACTCTAAACGGTCAGATAGTGCATCAAACATAATTCAGTTATAACGTAGTTAGTCTGTTGAGAATATTTACTCAGTTTTTAAGGATGTTCTTTACTAGCTTATCTGAGTCTAGCAACTGATGAATCTGGTAAACCGTAATTTTGAAGGTGTTTTAGTTGGTAATCAGTCTTTTCTTACGTAGTAGGAAAGGAAAAACGAACCACAGAGGACACAGAGGACACGGAGAAAGGATATTTAACAGGGATTTTTGGGTAAGTTTGACAAATGGGACTTACCCACAAGTTACTAAATAATGAACCACATTGGCGAAGCTTGCCGAAGGCATAGGCACGAAGGACACGAAGATAAAGAGGGTTTTAGAGGTTTATATGAAGGTGGTAAATCCCAAATTCTAGATCCCCGACTTCTTGAAGAAGTCGGGGATCTGTCCATGAGTGATCACTATGGCTGCATTATTACCTAAAATCTATAATTGTAATTTTTTACTAAGATTAATAAAATTTTATTTTTATCAATGCGAAATGAACAAATATATGCTATTCTGATCGCTCAATAGTCTGAAAAAATAACAACTATGTTTAACTTTAATAACTACATCCAAAATCTACAAAAAAATATTAAACATGGTGGAGAACGTAGTCACTACTCCAGTTTACAAAGTTTAATAGAAGGTTTAGAAATTGGCATTAATACTATAGTGGAAGAAAAAGGTAATCAGGCAGGGATACCTGATTTAACTATCAGAAAAAATGAGCGCGTTGTGGGATATATTGAATCTAAAGATATTAATATCAACATTACTAAATTAGATAAACAAAATGAACAGCAAATTAAACGTTATTTAGAATCGAATATAGGTTATAACTTCATCTTAACTAATTACCTACAATTCCGTTGGTATGTAGATGGAGAATGTGAAAAAATCGCTGAATTGGCTACTTTAGAAAAAGGAGAAATTACTCTAGTTGATGATTTAAAACCGATCACAGAATTATTACAATCATTTCTGAATCAAAAAGCTAAAGATATTAATAATTATTATGATTTAGCTAAAGAAATGGCTGCTTATACTAAAACTATTAGAAATGCTATTGAATTATCTTTAGTCATAGAAGATCCTACGGAAGAATTAAATCGCCTCAAAGAAACCTTTAAAAAATTACTATTGTTAGATATAGATAATGATAAATTTGCGGATATGTACGCCCAAACTATTGCTTATGGGTTATTTACTGCCAAAATTGGTCATACAGAAAACCCTGAAGAATTTGCATTTAATCGCACTACAGCCAGTATTTATATTAGTGATAGAATCCCTTTTTTAAAGGGTTTATTTGACTTGGTTTTAGAAACTGATAGCGGTAGTAAAATTCACAAATCAATTGAAAATTTAATTGAGTTATTTAATAGAATAGATATGACCAATATTTTAGAAAATTTTGGTCAAGAAACCCGTACACAAGACCCAGTTATTCACTTTTATGAAACATTTCTAGCTGCTTACCAAGCATCATTAAGAAAAAGTCGCGGAGTTTATTATACTCCTGAACCTGTGGTTAAATTTATTGTGCGTGCTGTGAATGATATTTTAGTAGATAGAACAATTTTTGATTTAGAATATGGTTTAGGAAATAGAAGGGTAACAATTCTTGATCCCGCCACAGGAACAGGAACATTTTTATATGCAGTTATTCAACAAATTCGTGATAATTTCGCTAAATATGATGTTCGTAGTTGGGAAAATTTATTAAGAGATACAGAACTTTTAAATCGTCTTTTTGGTTTTGAGTTATTAATGACTCCTTATACCATAGCACATTTAAAAATAGGTGTATTACTGGGATATTTAAAATATAAATTTGCCCCTAATGAAAGATTAAAAATATATTTAACTAATGCGTTGGAAGAAGGGATAAAACAAGGTGATTTAATTCCTGGAATTACCCAAATTATCGCGGAAGAATCAAGTCAAGCAGCAAAGGTAAAAACAGAAATTCCCATTACTGTAGTATTAGGAAATCCTCCGTATTCTGTCAGTTCTCAAAATGCTAGTAAACGGAAAAGAATCTTAAATCAAGATGGAAAATATTTAGCAGATGTGGACTATACTGGTTTAGTTTGGGATAGAATTTATAAAACTGGTAAAGCAGGTAAAACTATTACGGAATTAACCCACATTGGGGAACTTTTAGAATTATATAAAGGTAGGGTAAGATTAGAAGGTGAGAAAAATATTCAACCTTTGGATGATGATTATATTAAATTTATTAGATTTGCTCAATATCAAATAGAAAATAATAGTCACAATGCGGGTATTATTGGTTTTATTACTAATCATTCCTATGTTAATGGTTTAATTCATCGGGGAATGAGAGAGGAATTATTAAAGTATTTTGATACTTTGTACATTATGGATTTACATGGTAATTCCTTATTAAAGGAAACTACTCCAGATGGTAATATTGATCAAAATGTTTTTGATATTCAACAAGGTGTAGCAATTCTAATTGCTGTGCGGGAAAAAAGTAAACCTGATTATGGTTCTACTGCTTATAAATCCAGAGATGGGATTAAGGAAATGGCTAAGGTATTATATTATGATGTTTGGGGAAGTCGTGAGAATAAATATAATTTTTTAGAGTCTGCAAGTTTAGATAATGTTGATTGGATAGAGGTAAAACCAACTGCACCTAATTACTTTTTTGCACCGAAAAATCTTGATTATGAAGATGAATATAATCAAGGTTGGAATGTTACAGATATTTTTCCTATAAATTCCACAGGAGTTAAAACTCATCGAGATCATTTTGTGATAGATTTTGATTTAGAACAACTTCATAAGAGAATAGAAAATTTTAGAGATTTAAGTATAGATGATGAAAATATAGCTAATATTTATGATTTGCGAGATACTCGTGATTGGAAAATTAGCATAAAAAGAAAATTATTATCTAGTAATCGAGATTGGAAATATTATTTTACAACTTGTTTATATCGTCCCTTTGATAAAAGATTTTATTATCATCATCAAGATGTTGTAGAACTGACAAGAAATGAAGTTATGCAAAATATGGTAAAATTAGAAAATTTAGGATTAGTTTTGTGTCGTCAACAATCTCAACCTGGAGAATGGTGTTTAGTTAGTATCACAAATCAAATTATAGAATGTTGTGCTATTTCTAATAAAACAAGAGAAACTAATTATTTATTTCCTCTCTATATTTACCCAAATACAGAAAATAAACAAACTAACCTTTTCCTGGAAAAAACTCCTAATTTATCCCCAAAATTCTTAGAAGCTATCAAAACTAAACTTGGTAAAATACCCACACCTGAACAAATATTTTATTATGCTTATGCAATATTTCATAGTCCTACTTATCGCACTCGCTACGCTGAATTTCTAAAAATAGATTTTCCCCGTCTTCCCTTAACCAGTAACGAAAACTTATTTACCGAATTAGCTATTAAAGGAGAAGAATTAGTTAATTTACATTTAATGAAATCAGATATATTCAATAATTTAATTACAACCTATCAAGGAATAGGAGATAATCAAGTTACCGAAGTTACCTATAATTCAGAATTGCAAAAGGTTTATATTAATAAACAGAGTTATTTTACCGATATCCCCCCCCATATCTGGGAATTTAAGATTGGTGGATATCAGGTATTAGATAAATGGCTAAAAGACAGAAAAAACGCCAAACGAGAATTATCTACAGATGAAATTAACCACTATCAAAAAATTGTCATTGCTTTAACAGAAACTCTAAAACTAATGCAGGAAATTGATATAATTATTCCTGGATTTCCCATAGAGTGATGAGTTATATATAGCGTTTACCAGTCTGGAGAAGTACAAAATCATCTGCGTTTATCTGCGTCCATCTGCGTTTAATTATTACTACTTATACCTCCTTTAAATAGTAATTGCTATAATTTATTTTGGCTCACTAATTAATTATTTTCGAATCGAAAATGTTGGGTTTCCTTGCGTCAACCCAACCTACAATTTACTAACTAATCACAGATTATTGATATCAATACCTTTCGCTGCTAATTTTGCTAATAGGTCTTGATAATTTTGCCTTTCTTGTTCTGCTCTTTGATATTCTTGTTCTACCCTTTGATGTAATTCTACAGATGTGAGAAACTTATTACCATCAGGATAAGAAATTTCTAAATTATCTGCTGTTAATTGAAAACGAATTCCTAAACGTGGACTTACCCAACCGTTAATTTCTTCAATTGCTTCTAAACATTCTTCTTCAAGAATAAATCCTGTTAATTCCATTGTATCTGGATCATATGTATAGTATTCTTCTACCCCATAACGTTGATAAAAAAGAATTTTTTTCGCCATTTCTTTGGTACTATTGCCTGGTGAAAGAATTTCAAATACTACTTGGGGAGCAATATTATTTTCTTGCCATTGTTTATAAGAACCTCTATCACCTTTGGGTCTACCAAAAACCACCATCACATCAGGTGCTTGCCGGATTTTTACACTTCCCTCAACGGGATACCAAAGTAAATCACCAGCTATAAATACATCATTGTTTGGTGCAAATAATATTTCTAAATTTTCTTTAATTTTAACAATCCATTGATATTGTTTAGTATTATCAGACATAGGGTTGCCATCACTGTCAGGGTAGATGATTTCTGGTTTAATTTCTGGTGGTGTAAGTTGCTGTACCATATCTAAATCTCCGTTGTACAGAATATAAATAAAGTTTTTAACTCAGCAGTGGTACTGATGAATCTATGAATAATTATAGTGATTGCAGATCCCATTTAGCAGATCCCCGACTTCTTAAAGAAGTTGGGGATCTTAGTTCTAAGAACGAGAATCTTGGGGTAAAATCATTTCCCGAATGGCTGTGGCTGTTGCAGGGGCGAGTAAAACACCATTGCGGTAGTGTCCGGTAGCTAGGAGAACATTTGTAAAACCCGGTAGTTTATCAATAACTGGCGCTGGTCTACCTTCGGGACGAGGGCGCAACCCTGACCAAGTGCGGAGAACCTTGGCTGCGGCTAAATCTGGGGTAAATGCGATCGCCTGTTGCCTGACAGTATCCAATAATTCTTGATTTGGAGATACTATATCTTCATCATTGGGAAATTCCACAGTTGCACCCACCCAATAATCACCATTTCCCATTGGTACAATATGCACATCATTACCAGTAATTACCGGTTGAAACTCAGGATTTCCTAAAGCACGTCCTAAACTTAGATATAAAGCTTGTCCCAAAACCGGACGAATATTCACCATCTGATGTAATTTAGCAGTTAAGGCTGTTGAACCTAAGCCAGCGGAGAGGATAAACCAATCAGCATTAACTTTACCTTCTGTAGTTTCAATAAAATTACATTTGCGTGCTTCTCCCAATGCTTTTTTGATGTGTAAGGGTGCTTGGGGGGCTGGTGCTGGGGTTTCTGTTCCCGTCACAGATACATCAAATTTGAAATTTACACCATTACGTTGGGCTGCATCTACTAAAGCTAAAGTTAAAGCTGTGGCATTTAGTTGTAAGTCTTGGGGAGAATAGACAGCACCAATAATTTGCGGGTGGCTAACTTGGGGACAATATTTTTGCAGTTGTTCCTGATCCCAAACTTGCAATTGCCAACCTTGAGATTGACGAATTTCCCGCAGTTGTTCCCATTCTGACAGCACTTCTACGCCACTTTCTAAGGGACGCTCCAAATTTTCTGATAACAGCATGACGATTCCTTGACGGTTACAAGGGATTTTTCGCCCTGTAATCCTTTCTAATTCAGGAATCAAAGTTGTATAGCGTTGGATGCTACTTTGTCGCATTCGCCAAGCATTACCCTTGGTTTTATGGCTAATGATGCCCATTAAGACACCGAGGGCGGCACTGGTAGAACCTTGTGCGGGCTGTTTTTGCTCGAAAACGGTGATGTTTAAACCTTTGACTTGGCTGAGTTCATAGGCGATCGCCGCCCCAACCACACCACAACCGATAATTACTACATTCATGGTTTTTGCGCTTGAGTCAGGGGTGAAGAATGAAGAGTCTTTTTCTCCACCCTATCACCCCATCAGCCCAGAATTTTGTGATTCAAGACTCGAAAGGAGGCAGGGGTAGAGGGGCAGGGGAGGATATTAATCTTTGTATTACCTCTTGCCTCCTGCCTTCCCTCTTAGGTACTCTTTTCGGGAACTAGTTGTAAGAATTTGTCAATATCTGCAAAAGCTTCTTTGTATTTGGTTAAAGCCAGACTGGTATTACCGGCTGAAGCAGCTTGATCTATTCTTACTAGGTCTTTGAGTAAATCTTTGCTGATTTCTCTTGCTTTAGTTTGAGATTGGGGTGCTAGGTTGGGAATGATGTAAGTCATATTCAATCTAGCTTCTGTGATGGGGCCATGAATAAAATTACCCACTTTGATCCATTCACCTTTTTTAATCAGGTTTTCTAGTTCTGTGCTGCGATCGCGCACCATCTGAATTCCGGGAACATATTCCTGAATTTTGGCAACTTCCGCTGCTGTATAAGATGGTGGTACAGTAGCAACACTGGGACTACCACAACTAATCAAAAATGTTGCTAATAATACAAAAATCAGTGACAAAATAGAACGTTGACGCACCATAAATGGAAGTTAATTTTTTGTTTGTTTACAGATTAACAGTGTTATTTTAGATCGCTATGTAATGAATCGTTACAGTTAAATCAGGTTTTTCTGTTTTTCTCTTCCCACAGACCAACCGAATAGAGGAGTATTGTTGAGTGAACGCCGCCGAACAAGCCATAAACCTAGAATTTGCCAGCAAAATTGCTACGGTAGTCAATCTATTTAAATACGAGTTTCCTGATGTCAAATCTGATCTTAAACCTTGGCACAATGACCCAGAAACCAGAGAATTAGTAGATCCTGATTCCATAGATATTGGTTTTCACTTTCCTGGTATTAGCAAATCTTGGCACTGTCGCAGTATCTTAATTCAAATCCGATTTTATCAAGATCCCATCAATCATCACCGTCGTGCTATTGGTGTAGAAGCGGCTGGGTTTGATCATCGTGGAGAAGTTTGGCGACTTTCTACTGTTGAAAACTGGAGTTTTGTTGGGGACTCTGTACCCTCTGCTGAGGTTGGGGAAAAGCTTAAACAGGTCTGTCGGCAAATTTTAGAGGTGTTTAATCGGCCGAGTGAGTAAAAATAACCAGTACAACACGGCGTAAATAAACGAACCCTTAAAAATGCCTAAAAGCTTGTGAAATGAGCTTTTTAATTTTTAATTTTTAATTTCGCCCTGCGGTACTAGTTTTTCTGTAAGTATTCAGCTATGGAACTTGTTCATGCCCAGATCCCCGACTTCTTTGATTGATTGTATTTGGAAAGGATAAATCTATCTTAGAAGTCGGGGACTTTATCACCTCACCTGAATCCTTACGTTTTTCTGCTCATCTCAAGATTACTCGTTACCAGTTTTGCAACTACCATCTACACAGTATGCTGATTGATAGGTTTGATAACGCTTACCAAACAAGGTGTAACGGTTATCGCGGATTTGTTCATAAAACCTATCTCCAGCCCATTTCATCCCCGGTAACGCCCGATAAGCCTCTACAAACACACTTCCTAGCGGTAATAGTCGCCCAATTTCTTCAGCCGCATTACTGCCTTGCCAACGTTTCTCTATTGCATTACCATCAATTAAAATCATCCCCTGTTGACAATCTGTGGAAGTAATTCCCCATTGGGATAATGTCTCCTCATCTTGCATGGGAACATAGCGAAATAGTTTTCCCTGGTCTAAAGTTTCTAGTAACTGTACTAAAGTTACACAAAGATTACAGTTCCCATCATAGATCACGTAGTAACTCATAAAATTAATAGTATGCTTTTGGTAAGTATCTGAATTTAGAATGCGTACTTGTGAATTTATCTGTATCTACTTTACTATATAAACAGTTAAAAATACTTCTGTTTTGAAAACTTTCTAGGACAAACATTTATTAAACATAAATAAAATAAGTCATGGATCTGATTACCTCACTTAAATTTTTATACCAATACCAAAAAGTTTCATAATTATCCTGAAATTGCTAAACAAAATTGGATAGGTAAAAATGAGCTAATTGTAATTTCGATATTAGCTTATTTACCCAGATTTAAAGTTTCCACCATATCGTATAACAATAAATCATAGGTTTCAAAAATTATGGATTTATCCAATTTTACTACACTACAAAATTTAGAGTCTGCCTTTGGTGGTGAATCAATGGCAAATCGTAAATACCTATTTTTTGCAGCAGTAGCACGTCAACTAGGTTTTTCTGATTTAGCGAAACTGTTTAAAGAAACAGCAGATCAAGAAACTGAACACGCTTTTACTCATTTTGAGTTATTACACCCTGAACTTGTAGTTAAAGATGCAGCCATTTTAACTGATGAACAAAAACGGGAAATTATCTCTCGTTGTTTATCTTTGGCCATAGAAGGGGAAACCTATGAATACACTACAATGTATCCTGAATTCGCTGCTGCTGCTGCTCATGATCGAGATAATCCCGCAGCAGAAGAATTTCTCAAACAAGCTCAGGAATCTAATGATCACGCTAACACATTTCGCGCTGCCGCTCACCGTTTTGGGTTGCTAAAATTCATCGAAAATTATCACGCAGATCGCTACACTGAAGCGTTAGAAGTATTAAATAGTGGAGAACCAGTAACCAGAGTTGTGAGTACAGATCCCCAAACTCAAAAATGGATTTGTAGACAATGCAGCATGATTTATGATCCTGTAACTGGTGATCCTGATTCAGGAATTGCACCAGGTACACCTTTTGTAGATATTCCTGATGATTGGTGTTGTCCTATTTGTGGTGCAACTAAAAAGACTTTTAAACCCCTTGAGGAAAAAGTTGCTAGTTAAGAAAAGTTAATTTGGGTAAAAATTAAATTGAACTCCTGAATTCTTATATAAACAGTACCCAAAAAAAGAGAGTGGGAGGAGGCATTATCAAGCGCCTTTCACTCCCACTCTACCATTTGCTGCTGAAGCGATTAGGAATTTATTCATACAGACGAAAACCGTTAATTAGGGGGGTAATTTGCAGGTTAACGATAACGCCTATATTTAGCAGGTATTCCTATGCAGCAAATACTAATTCTATTTATTTTTTTAGACAATCTCTACAAGAGTTATTTGTTAATTGATGCCGTCTCTTAACAACTCTCTTGTTTTCCCTTGTCTCATATAATTTAGCCTGGTTTATTTGATGATGGTTGCCAATTTGGCATTTTTTTTAAAGTTTTCAACTGTTCACTATTAACAGTTTTTTAGCCATATTTTTCGAGAATAATTAATAGGGGGTCATACCCATCATCCCTGATTTAACTTGATCCCACAGCTTTGTCAGATATTTAGTCTCCGACAATAAAACTGATTTTAAAGTATTTTGATAATCTAAAATCAAGGTTTTTAGGATGAGGGGTGAAACCCTTCATTAATTAACTACAAGTATTCTCTATCTAGAATTGAAGCTAAATTAGTTTAGATTGTTAAGCCCATGCCTCCAGCCGCAAAATCCGCAACGGTTTGATTAGAAAGTTCATGACTGGCTATAGCTGCCAACATTGCTAAGGGTAAGGTGAGATGATTTGCACCAGCTTGGAGAGATGCGGCTGCTTCTGCTGGTGACTTGATACTAGCTGCTAAAATTTCGACCTTACTACCCTGGAGAATGGTGGCTATGTCTTTAACTAAGCCAATACCGTCTCCTAATAAGCGTGTAGCACGATTAACATAGGCGATCGCAATTTTTGCTCCTGCTTCCCTAGCTACTGCGGCTTGTGTAGGGCTGTAAATACCAGTGACGGAACAGGTAATTGCTGGTGAAAGGGTGGCTACAACTTCAAACCCTAAGGGTGTGGCGGGGATTTTGAGAATAGTTTGATCACCAATAATTTCAAAGGCTTTTTTACCTTCGATGACCATTTTTTTATAGTCACAGGCTAGGAGTTGGTAATATACCGGACCTGATGTTAAAGAGGCTAATGTTTTGAGGGTGGTTTCTGGTGGGGTGTTAGCTTGTGCCAATAATGTGGGGTTTGTGGTGATACCTTTGACCCAACCCCAATGTTGAACAATCTCGGCTTCGGCGACAATAGCTGAATCTAAATACAGTGCCATACTAATTCTGATTAATTCTTACCAGGATTAATTTAGCCAAAAAGTGAGATAGTTACAAAAAACATAGACAAATATCTCATGCCTTTCATTTGCTGGGAATAACCCCGATGGGGCGAACTACAACGCCCCCTATCACTAGGCTAAAAGCTGTCGGGACTACTTTGCGTAAAATATTCAAACTAGCATTCACATCAGCGTGAATCAGTTGATCATTACCAGATTTATAAAGCTTAGTTTTGATTCTGCGACCACTAAATTTCACATTGAGCGTATCTTGTCTTTACCCCCCTTACATTAATCATAATTTTATTGTGTGATATACGCTACCAGTGCTTTGATTGAATATCTTTATTTCCATTATTTCAACTCTTAGTCTATATTCAAGAAAAAGGACTTCTTCTGGGTTTTGAAAAGTTGGTTTACTTAACCTCTTTTCTTTTTGTTAACACATCTATAATTGCTTTTAAGTCATGTCCTAAAAAGTCTGGAGTTATCCGTATAGACTCATTGTAAGGTACAGTTAAATACTTTGTTTTACTAGGTTTCTTACTTTTATCTTGCAAACTCAATTTATTTGTATTTGCAATTGTATGTGGTTGCAAAAAAAAAGTATTCAACAGTATAAAAGTTGTTAGACTTGCAACAGTTATTTTCATTTTATATACGTCTCATTTTTCTTGCTACATTATACGGTTTCTATTCAATCAGTAAGACAAAAAGTTTTTCTCCGAAGAGCGATCACTAAGTATTGTGCAGTAGGTAGTAACTTAAAATACAGAGACAAATAACCGTATATATAGCAATCCTATTTGATTTGTGAACATGATCAGAGTCAGATATCCGACTTTTTAGAGAAGTCGGGGATCTTGTTATTTATAACTAATTTAGGATTGCTATATATAAAGATCGTGTGTTCAGTTACAGTTATGATCCCGTTAGTTAAGCAAGAATAAGGATTGTGGAATTAAATTCAAATTCCTACATTCTTTTTTGATAACTGATATGTAGCCATTTATATAAATTTTATGCTGCGGTTTTATGAAACCTCGAATTATTGTTTGTGGCTTAGGACGAACGGGATATAAAATATTTCGGTTACTCAGACAACAGGGGGCTTTAGTAGTAGGTATTCATCGTAAACCCATTGCTGGTGAAACTGGTACTAATGTGATTATTGGTGAGTTACAGGCAGCTTCTACTTTGCAAGCAGCAGGAATTACAGAAGCCCATACTTTAGTTATTGCTACTTCTGATGATGCCCTAAATTTGTCAATTATGATGCAAGCAAGGGTACTTAATCCCCAAATTCGGATTATTAACAGGTTTTATAATACGAATTTAGGGGAACGTTTGGATCAAACTTTGTCCAATCATTTAAGTATGAGTGTGGTTGGTTTGGCATCACCAGTTTTTACCTGTGCTGCTTTAGGAAATAAGGCCATTGGCCAAATTAAATTACTTGAGCAGATTTGGCCAATTCATGAAGAATATATTCATGAAGATCATCCTTGGCAGGATAGAAAACTCAGTGATTTATGGGAAGAACCCACGCGGATGTTGATTTATTATCTACCGACCCAAGGGAAAATGAATTTGGTTTCGGCAGTGTTATCAGATCAAAAATTAAGAGTTGGCGATCGCTTAATTATTGGCAGTCAACCCCGCAACCGTCAACCCCGTAAATCATTATTCCGAAAATTTCTGAAGATATTATCTAATATTAGGGAGTTTCACAAACACGCCCAATCAGTTATTGGTATGGCTATTGCTTTATTAGTCATTATTTTATTATCTACATTTACTTATTTTTCTAGTAAACATACAACTATCTCTTTTATTGATGCTTTATATTTTGCTGTGGGCATGATTACCGGGGCAGGTGGTAATGATAAAGTTGTGGAAAATGCACCGGACAGTATTAAATTATTTACCGTTGTGATTATGTTAATTGGGGCGGCGGTAATTGGGATTTGGTATGCTATGCTCACAGACTTTATCCTTGGTAGTCGCTTAAAGCAATTTTTGGATGCAGCTAGAATTCCCCAATATCATCATTATATTGTCTGTGGGTTAAGTGGCATTGGCATTAAAATTATCCAACAACTCCATCTAAGTGGCCATGAGGTCGTAGTCATTGAAACCGATGCTAATAATAGATATGTGACTACTGCCAGAGGAATGAGTATTCCTGTGATCCTTGCTGATGCTAGTTTTCGCGCTACTTTATACTCTAGTAATATTAATACCGCCGCCGCCGTTTTAGCTGTGACAAGTAATGATGCCACTAATTTAGAAATTGCTCTCAAAGCTAAGGCTTTAGCCCCTAATATTCCCGTAATTGTCAACTATGCTGATCCTGATTTCGCTGGTATAGCACAACAGGTATTTGATTTTGAAGCTGTACTTAGCGCGGCGGAACTGGCTGCCCCTGCTTTTGCGGCTGCTGCTCTGGGTGGGAGAATTATTGGTAATGGGATGATTGCCGGAAGTTTATGGGTAGCTTTTGCTACCGTAATTACACCTATACACCCTTTTTGTGATGAGTGGGTGAAAGATGTGGCTAAATCTGCGGACTTTGTGCCTTTATATGTGGAAATCAACCACGAAACTGTTCAAGGCTGGGATTTATTGGAGACTATTCTTGCTCCTGGTGATGTTCTTTATTTAACTATGCCCGCCAATCGGTTAAATCAGTTGTGGCGAGAAGAAAACCCAGGTATGATACGATAGTTCTTCCTTATCAAGACCCAGTATATCAGATTCCCAGGAGCGAGTCAATACTTTTAACCCATAAAATGGGAAATTTTTTGTCTGAATTAGGATGTCTAGGATTTTAGGATTTACAGGATGGGATTTATTTAGTTGTTGGTTGGTGTTAGGATTTTTTATGACTTACGCAGGAATCAGGGCAGATCGAACCGCAGAGGACACAGAGTCCTGTTTCTAATTGTCTGAATTAGGATATCCAGGAGGATTTACAGGATGGAATTTTATTTGCATCTTGTTTCCTGTTACAATTCGTTTTTGGCAGACATTTTTTAAATTTTGAATTTTTATCTGCTTTTACATTCACAAATAAGAATATAGTGTCAATTCAAGAACATCAAATTACAGTAGATTCCCTAGAATGGTTTTATAGAGAAGCTCAACCAAAGGGACAAACTGACTTACTGCCTGTATTATTTTTACATGGGATAGTTGCTCAAAGTTATAGTTGGAGAAATATTTTACCCAGTATAGCAGCACAAGGAAATAGAGCGATCGCCCCTGATTGGATAGGTTATGGATTTTCTGGTAAACCGGAAAAACAAGATTTTGCTTATACTCCCGATGCATTCATTACAGCTTTAGAAGGATTTATTAAAGCTGTAGAATTAGAAAGATTTTCCTTAGTTGTACAAGGATTTTTAGGTTCAGTAGGGTTACAATATGCCTTACGTCATCCTGAAAGAGTTGCCAACATTGCCATTTTAAATACACCTATTTCTACATCTGCAAAAATACCCTGGAAAATCAAACAAATGGGTTTACCTTTTGCGGGAGATATGATCACCCAAGATCCTTTGTTAGTTGATAGAACCTTAGAAAGTGGGAGTCGTTACCGCATTGAAGATGAAGATTTAGATGTTTATAGAAAACCCTTTTTGAAAAGTTCTGCACCTGGGAGAAGTTTACTAGCGACAGTTCGTAATTTACAACTAGAAAAGGCGATGCTAGAAATAGAAAATGGGTTTAAACAATGGCAACAACCTATTTTACTACAATGGGGAATGATTGATCCTTGGTTATCTGTGGATATGGCGGATAATTTTGTTAACTCTGTTAGTAATGGTGAAATCATCAAATTGAATAATGTGGGACATTATCCCCAAGAACATTATCATGAGATAATTTTACAGGATTTATTACCATTTGTCCGGCGCTCACAATCAAATTGAGTTGTACTTATAACGGTATCTCGTTCCCAGTCTCTGACTGGGAATGCTCTCACAGAGGCTCTGCCTCTATTATAATTGAAGGCAGCCTCAGATATAACAAATCTGTTTATTGATAAAATTTATGCAGTCAACAGTCAAAATTATTTTGTCAGAATCAGGTGGTTATCGAGCGAAGTCGAGATAATGTCCAGGATTTGAGGATTTTCAGGATTGTTATTGTTTAATTTTCTGTGGGAATTTGTCTGATAGCGTAGCGTGGCGCAAGCCATATCAGGATTTCCAGGATGAAAGGATTTTCAGGATGTTATTGTTTAATTTTCTGTGGGAATTTGTCTGATAGCGTAGCGTGGCGCAAGCCATATCAGGATTTCCAGGATGAAAGGATTTTCAGGATTGTTATTGTTTAATTTTCTGTGGGAATTTGTCTGATAGCGTAGCGTGGCGCAAGCCATATCAGGATTTCCAGGATTTAAAAATGCCATCAATAAACCAAACAACAACCAAAAATCAACAGTCGGTTTTAACCGACTTCAGCTTTTAGACAGGGAATTTATTCCCTGGATTTATTGTATTTTAGATTGTATATTACCATTCATTCAATGGTGGTAAACTTTTTACTATTCTCACTGTTTCTAAACTGACTCTCACTATCCTTTTGACTAATTCTACTATATAACGGGGATTTTCTGACCAATGGTTAGGGTCATTAATTATGCCACTATCTTTATCTTTGGTGACTTTGTACCTTTCCATAATCCATTCTAGGGCTGATTTGCCATTTACTATATATTCGTAGGCTTCTAGGGGGATTTGCGATAGGGTAAGTTTACTATTATAGATGATGATGGTTTTATCTATGCCGTTTTTATTCTTACCAAATACCATTTTCTCAACTTGATAATTTTCGTCATCTAAATATAATTCTTTTTTAAATTCTTCTAATTCATAAGGTTCTATGGTTTCATAGTTGATATGCCAATATGCTAATTCTCTACCGGCTTGACTGAATGTCCAAAAATCGGCAGTAAAGGGGATGCGTGGTAACATTTTCTTCAGGTCTGATGCAAAGCGTTGTTTATATTCGGGTGAATGTAATACTCCATAAATGTAATAGAATATGTCTTCTTTGCCGATGGTTTTGTCTTGATATTTTTGCTGATATTCTTTGAAGATGCTATCGGGGATGTTTTCTTTTTTGGTGTATTGTTCTGTGTTTGCTGTTGCAAATAGTTCTCCTAATTCGCTTTGTTTTTCGTAGGTATATAAGGGGAAACATTGACTTTTTGAAATTAATTCTAAATCAGGTAAAAAATTAGTTATCAAAGCGGAAAATTCTTTTGTAGAACCACGTCCAGTTACACAAATTACTAAATTTTCTAAATTTTGATTAGGGAATACTTTTGGCATTTGGTAAGTACGCTTATTCCAGAGTTTCTGAAAATATAACCATTGTTTACAGTAAGGGCGATATATTGATTTTACTATTGATTTTTCAGTAAAATGTAATTTTTCTAATTTAGGAACATTATCTTTTAATTCACCTGTCCACTTTATTTTTTTGGTATCATTGTTAACGAAATTTTCAATACTAGGTTTAATGCTTAATGATTGATACTCTTCAACTTGTTCATTATAAAAATCAATCGTCCTTTTCATATTTAAAGCAACAGTATCACATAAAAAATTGTAGCACCAAGTATCACGATTAGTTTGAACACCAGCAGAATAAACATCAAAAATTGTTTTAGTAGTTGCATCTTTTTTATCACCCAATGAAATAAAACTTTCAAAATCATCATGACGTTGGTTAATCCAATCATAATTTTCATTAGGGGTTATTTCTTGCCATTTAATAGTAGAAATATCACCGAAATTTTTAATAATATCTAATTTTTCTTTTTGACTTAAATAATCACCAATATCATGATAAAATAACTTACATTCCTGTTTTTGATCAGGATTTTTGATTAAAAAAATAATCGCAATAGTAGCACGACTTCCTGAACCAAAAATTTTACCTCCTTCTTTCCTTGATTGTTCTCCAGAAGTTCTTTGATTACCACGTAAATTAAAACAATAAATACTAGTAAATTCATCTACTAAACATTTTCTAAATCCATCCATTGCATTATTATCAATAAATGAACCATTACTGACAAAACAAACTATACCTTGATCTTTTATTCTATCACTAGCCCATCTAAAACCGCGAATATAAGAATCATAAAGACTATTTTTATTAGTAGCACTAGAATATTTAGCGTAACTATTGGCAATTTTCTGATCTAAATTTTCATATTTGAGATTCTTATTACCATCATTTTCGCTTGTTTGTCCAGCAGAATAAGGAGGATTACCAATAATCACAGTAATATCCCTTTGCTTTTGATTAATAACCCGTTGATTATTTTCAGGAAAGATACTTTCTAACAAAAAACCTTCATTTTCAAACATTTGAAAAGTATCAGTTAAAACAATCCCATTAAAAGGTTGATAAGACCTCACCCCCCCAACCCCCCTCTCCGAAGCGGAGATGGGGGAGTTTTGATTATTCCCCTCTCCTCGCAGGAGAGGGGTTAGGGGTGAGGTCTGAACTACAAAATGATAACTTTCCTCAATATTAATTGCTGCAATATAATAAGCTAACAAAACAATCTCATTCGCGTGCAATTCTGAAGTAAACTTACGTTGTAAATCTTCAGGTTTAATTAACCCACTTTGCAACAACCGCACCATAAAAGTACCCGTTCCTGTAAAGGGGTCTAAAACATGAACACCCTCATCAGTTAAACCCACTCCAAACTCTTGTTTTAAGGCAAAATCAGCACTTTTAATAATAAAATCTACCACTTCCACAGGAGTATAAACAATTCCCAATCTTTCCACCAACCGGGGAAAAGCTGCCCGGAAAAATTTATCGTATAATTCAATAATTATCCGCTGTTTTCCTTCTGCATTATCAATACCACTAGCGCGTTCTCGCACACTTTGATAAAACTTTTCTAAAGTCTTGACTTCCTTCTGCAAAGATTGACTTTCTAACACATCTAACATTCTTTGCATCGTCTGAGAAACAGGATTATATTTAGTAAATTCGTAACCCCCAAACAAAGCATCAAAAACAGGTTTAGTAATTAAATGTTGAGATAACATTTCAATGGCTTCATCTGGAGTGACATTCGGATTAATATTTTGATGTAACCCCGTTAAAAACTCATCAAATACTTTTTTCGCTGCCGATTCAGAATTTTCTAATAAAGCCTTAATTCGGGATGTGTGAGTATCAGCAATTTTCGCTACATCCTTAGCCCAATCTTCCCAATAACGACGATTACCACATTTAGTAACTATTTTCGCATAAATTGCATCTCGCCATTCTTCAATGGGAAAATTCAATTCTAATTGTTTGTAAGAACTTCCTTTTTTTGCACTTTGAGAACTGCCATTATTTTCAGTTTTACCTCCCACTCCCACCACAGCAATTTGGGGAGGACGACGTTTATTTAATTCTATTTTATTGACAGTATCATTAAATCTATCATCATGGGCGCGTAAAGCCTGTAAAACTTGCCAAATTACCTTATATTTTTCATTGTCTTTTAAAGCTACATCAGGAGACATATCCGCAGGAATACCAACGGGTAAAATAATATAACCGTATTTTTTCCCCTCAGCTTTTCTCATCACTCTACCAACGGACTGTACCACATCTACCACCGAATTACGGGGAGTGAGAAACATGACAGCATCTAAAGCAGGAATATCCACACCCTCGGATAAACACCGCGCATTTGACAAAATTCGACAGATATTACCGCTATTTCCCCCCCTTGTAGGGGGGGTTAGGGGGGGTTCAGCTTTTAACCATTCTAATTTTTCAGTTCTTTGTAAGGCGTTTTGTTTACCATCAACATGGTCTAATTCACATTGTAAAAATGTTTCATCATCCGGGTTTAATTGTTGATATTGATTAATAATATCAGCGAATAAATCAACAATTTTTTGAGAATCTTTAATACTACGGGAAAAAGCAACCGCCCGTTTCATCGGGTTATTATCTTCTATATCTTCCTCTTGAACATCCTTAATTAAACGTTTTGATAAACCATTCCAACAACCGACAATTTTTACTGCATCTTTTAAATCTAATTCGTTATTTGCGTCTGCTAATTGTTGTTGAAAAGTTGCGCTAACAAATTTTTCATCAACAGCTAATACCATGACTTTATAATCAGTTAATAAACCGACGCTGACAGCTTCCCCAAAACTTAAACGATGAAGTTCTTGACCATAGATATCTACATCATCCATGGAACATAAAAAAGCGTCGTTTTCCTGTGCTTGGACTTTGGTATCATCACTAAATATCTTAGGAGTTGCTGTCATATAAAGACGCTTTTTGCTTTTGATAAAATCTTGATTATGTACTCTGACAAAATAAGATTCATCTTCACCAAAAATAGTTACTCCTGTCGTTCTATGTGCCTCATCACAGATAATTAAATCAAACTCTGGTAAACCTTGTTTCTGTGCATCGGAAATTGCTTGAATTGATTGATAGGTAGAGAAAATAACGGTTAATTCTTCTATGGGCAATTCGTGAATTGCCCCTACATTCGTGTTATCTTGTAGGGGTAATTCATGAATTACCCCCAGGTTTTTTTGATTTTTAGATTGAATCGTTTGATAGGATTTAATAATATCATCGGCGTTAGTTGTGGGAGGAAAAGCTAAATCATTAACTGTAATATCTGCAACATCATCATTTTGAGATTTTTTCTTATTTTTACCCACATTCACATCAGAACAAACTGCGATACTATGAAAATTAATATCACTTTCTGCTGTCCATTCCCGCAAAGTTTGGGAAAGTAAAGAAATAGAAGGAACTAAAAACAGAATTAGATTATTTTCTCTAGGAAAATTTTCGGCAATTTTCAAAGCAGTAAAGGTTTTACCAGTACCGCAAGCCATAATTAATTTACCTCTATCTCTGCTTTTAAACCCAGCGAGGACTTTTTCTAAAGCGGTTTGTTGATGAGGACGAATTTGTTTTTTAGGTTTAAGTTCTAAATTTTCAGGATTTTTTAAACTGAATTTATCCCAGTCTATAGGACTATTTTGTAAATCAAAAATATTAGCCCGAATAACAGGAATTTGTTGATTATTTAAAGCTGCTTCAGCGTTTTTACTCCACTTACTTGTAGTGGAAATTATCATGCGTTTTTTAAATAAATTTGTTCCTGAAGCAGTGAAAAATGAATCTATATCTGATTTTTCTAACGTTTGATCTAGACTATAACATTTACATTGAATGGCACAATAATCACCAGTATCTCTTATTACTGCTACTAAATCAATACCTGTATCTGGCATATTTCCCCGTTTAGGAAAATCCATCCACATCCACACTTCACTAAAATACTCTTTGTAAATGGGATCTGTTTTGAGATAAGTTAACATTAATCTTTCAAACTTATCCCCTAATTCACGGGGAGAAGTGGAAGTTTGTCTAAATTCATCTAATACTCTGGTAATAGTCATATTTATATTTATCCCTTTTTTTAGATTTTTTTTGTCTGAATCAGGATAGCCAGGATTTGAGGATTTTCAGGATGTGATTGTTTGATTGATGGTTTGATTTTGTGTCTTTTTTGTCTGAATCAGGATAGCCAGGATTTGAGGATTTTCAGGATGTGATTGTTTGATTGATGGTTTGATTTTGTGTCTTTTTTGTCTGAATCAGGATAGCCAGGATTTAAGGATTTACAGGATGTTGTTGTTTAATTGATGGTTGGATTTTGTGTCTTTTTTTGTCTGAATCAGGATAGCCAGGATGAAAGGATTTTCAGGATGTGATTGTTTAATTGATGGTTGGATTTTGTGTCTTTTTTTGTCTGAATCAGGATAGCCAGGATGAAAGGATTTTCAGGATGTTGTTGTTTAATTGATGGTTGGGTTTTGTGTCTTTTTTTGTCTGAATCAGGATAGCCAGGATGAAAGGATTTTCAGGATGTTGTTGTTTAACTTTCTGTTAGTATCAAAATTGAAAGAGATTAAATAATGATTTAATCTATGTTTCTCATCTTTTCCTCAACAAAATAAATCATCCTGTAAATCCTGTAATCGGTGGTTATCCTGATTCAGACAATTATTAATCAATTGCCTATTTCGCCTATTTCCTTCTTTCCTGTAACTTGCGATAAACTGCTTTTAAATCAACCTGATGATGTGCTAAAGCCACAAGAGTATGATAAAACAAATCTGCCACTTCACCAGCGATCGCATCAGCATCATCATCTTTACACGCCATTACTACCTCAGCGCTTTCCTCACCAATCTTTTTCAAAATCTTATTATCACCACCAGCCAATAATTTACAGGTATAAGAATCTTCATTAGGATGATCACGGCGATCGCAAATTACCGCAAACAATTGTGATAAACTATCCCCTGGTGGTGCTGTCACCGTCCCATTAACCTGGTGAAAACAACTACGTTCTCCAGTATGACAAGCTACATCTCCCAGTTGATCCACCCCGATCAACAGAGCATCACTATCACAATCATAACGAATACTTTGCACCTTCTGAATATGTCCAGAAGTCGCACCTTTATGCCAAAACTCCTGACGGGAACGACTCCAAAACCAAGTTTCCCCAGATTCCAAGGTCTTTTGTAAGGATTCCTGATTCATCCAAGCCATCATTAACACAGTTCCATCCAAATAATCTTGGACAATTGCCGGCACTAAACCCTGATCATCATAACGAATTTTATCCACAGGGACAGCAGATTGGAGAGATAGCAGTTGGGAAGAAGACATACCAGTTAATTTACAATAATTCTTTGACTCAACATACCATTTTCAGCTAATTCTATACCATAGAAATTTACAAGTAACTTTTCACCCTATCCTAAGATAGAAGCTCAATTTTCATCACCACATAGTAGGAGATACCCTTGGTCAATACCTCAATTAAAACCACAAAATCACAAGAAATCTTTGGTGCTGCTCAAAACCTCATGCCCGGAGGAGTCAGTTCTCCCGTTCGCGCTTTTAAATCCGTTGGTGGACAACCCATAGTATTTGACCGTGTTAATGGTGCATATATTTGGGATGTAGACGGCAATAAATACATTGACTATGTTGGTACTTGGGGCCCAGCTATTTGTGGTCATGCTCATCCAGAAGTAATTTCCGCACTACACACAGCCCTAGAAAAAGGAACAAGCTTTGGCGCTCCCTGCGCCCTCGAAAACGTTTTAGCAGAAATGGTCATTGATGCTGTTCCTAGCGTCGAAATGGTCAGATTTGTTAACTCTGGAACAGAAGCTTGTATGGCGGTATTACGTCTCATGCGAGCCTTTACAAATCGAGAAAAAATCATCAAATTTGAAGGCTGCTATCACGGACACGCGGATATGTTCCTGGTAAAAGCTGGTTCAGGTGTCGCTACCTTGGGCTTACCGGACTCCCCAGGAGTACCCAAATCTGCCACAGCCAGCACTTTAACCGCGCCTTTCAATGATTTGGAAGCTGTAAAAGCCTTATTTGAACAAAACCCCCGGGAAATCGCTGGTGTCATTCTCGAACCCGTAGTTGGTAACGCTGGTTTTATTACTCCTGATGCCGGTTTCCTAGAAGGACTACGGGAACTTACCCAAGAACACGGCGCATTATTAGTATTTGATGAAGTAATGACGGGCTTCCGTATTGCCTATGGTGGCGCACAAGCCAAATTTGGTGTTACCCCCGACTTAACCACTATGGGTAAAGTCATTGGTGGTGGTTTACCAGTTGGCGCTTATGGTGGCCGCCGTGAAATTATGTCTATGGTTTCCCCTGCTGGTCCAGTTTATCAAGCTGGGACTCTTTCTGGTAATCCCTTAGCGATGACAGCCGGAATTAAAACCCTAGAACTACTTAGTAAACCCGGCACTTATGAGTATTTAGAAAAAATTACTCAAAAATTAGCCGATGGTTTGCTAAGAATTGCCAAAGATACTGGTCATACAGCCTGTGGTGGTCATATCAGTGCCATGTTTGGAATGTTCTTCACTGCCGGGCCAGTGCATAACTATGAAGATGCCAAAAAATCCGATACCGCTAAATTTGGTCGTTTCCATCGCGGAATGTTAGAACATGGTATTTACTTAGCACCATCTCAATTTGAAGCTGGATTTACTTCTTTGGCACATACCGAGGAAGATATTGAACAAACATTAGCCGCAGCTAAAGCAGTATTGTCTAGTCTATAAAGAGGCGGAGGGGCAGGGGGAGATATGAGAGAATGTATGTACACTACTCTTGCCTCTTGCCTCTTGCCTCTTGCCTCTTGATAAAGTTCACGGTGTAAATCTATTTGATGGGTAGTTCAACCAACGTTTCCGCCATTGTGAAGTTGATTCCAGATTTGATACACTGACCTCCTGTTGTCGCCTTCTGAGTATCTCTTCAGTATTATCACTTAAATTAGAATCTCGATAAGGAATAGCAGCGCGAGTTTGTAAATGTTCTATTTCAGCTTGAGAAAGGGGTAAAAATTCCGATGTGGTTAATGTTTGAGTATGTTCGGAATATCCTGCTATAGTTCCGGGAGTCCGTCTTCCTACTGGTGGAGTAGAAGCTATAACCAAGCCAGCCGATAAAAGCGCGGTTCGTACAGCAGCAGCACAGGAATAAGTTGCAAGTAACCCATTTGGGTGTAAACATTTTGATACTTTATCAATAAATTCAATTGTCCATAGTTGCGGACAATGGGGCGGGGAAAAGGGATCAAGAAAAATTGCGTCTGCTTGAAAACCTGATTTTTGTAGTTTTAAAATTAAGCTTCTAGCATCACCAATGAGTAAATTGGCTTGAAGATGATCGCTTTGAATTTCATATTTAAAAGCTATTGCGGATAAAATCTTGATATACTTATGATCCCAATTAGCAAATAACTGATGGCTAATTGCCGCTTGGGGTACAATCGGATTTAATTCCAAACCTATTACTTCCACATGACAACTAGGATTAACTTCCCAAATCGTCTTTAAAGCGGCGGCGGTATTGTATCCTAGACCATAGCAAACATCTAATAGTCGGATAAATCCCGTCTTTGCTAATATTGGTAATCGAGTCGGAACGGCAAACTTGAGTAAACTTTCTTGTTTTGCACCATAGTGACTATGAAAAGCTTCGTTAAATTCTGTTGAGAAAAAAGTAAAAGAACCATCTTGTGTGGGTTGCGGTGTAAAATTCTCTAGGGTTGACATTTTTTCAGGAGTTCAGAAATCAGAAGTTAAGCTAATGTGCAGCTAAACTGTATAATTAAAAAACCTAAAGTTACAGTAGCACAAGCATCTTGCTTGTATTAATTATTCAAATTATGAGGGATAACAGCTTAGTAAGGGTAGCAGCCATAAAACAAATATCTGAAGATTTCTAGTAAAATCCTTACAAATCTCCTCATGGTATGCCATGATTTTACCAATTACCAATTACCTATGAATCAATTTATTGTTTCTCCACAATGGCTATTTGAAAATCTGAATCATCCTCAAGTTGTGATTGTTGATTGTCGTTTTTCTTTAGCTGATACAAAATTAGGAAAAAAACAATATCAAACTAATCATATCCCAGGTGCTTACTATTTAGACTTAAATGAAGATTTATCTAGTCCTGTAGGAGAACATGGGGGAAGACATCCCTTACCAAATATCACAGAGTTAGCAGAAAAGTTATCAGCCATTGGGGTAAATTCTCCACAAACTTTAGTAGTAGCCTATGATGATTCTCGCTTTGCTTTTGCCTCGCGTTTATGGTGGTTATTGCGTTATTTAGGACATGAACAAGTAGCTATTTTAGATGGTGGTTTTGACCGTTGGCAAAAAGCGGGTTATGCTATTACGGATATAATTCCTGCTGCTGCAAGGGGTCTTTTTATTCCGCAAATTCAAGCGGATAAAGTTGTAGACTTTAATTATGTCAAAAATCATAAAGATAATGCAGATGTGGTTTTAGTAGACTCTAGAGAACCAGAACGTTATCGTGGAGAAAAAGAACCAATTGATCAAATTGCTGGACATATTCCCGGTGCTGTTAACTATCCTTGGCAAGAAGTAACTGATGCTTCTGGGTGTGTACTGCCCCAGTCTGCACAATCTCAACGTTGGCAAAATCTAGACATAACTAAGGAAATTTTAGTTTATTGTGGTTCTGGTGTTACGGCTTGTGTAAATTTACTTTCCTTAGAATTAGCTGGGATCACAACAGGTAAACTTTATGCTGGGAGTTGGAGTGATTGGATTAGTTATTAGGTGACTTTTAATTGTTAACTCTAGCAACTTGGGTTAAATAAAACAGCTAAGTCTACAGCGAAACCATCATAGAAGCTACGCTAGATTAAATCAAGGCATCTGAATTATTAGCCGATTTTTAGCTGAAAAAAGTAGAGATTTATGACTTTTGATTACGACCTGTTTGTAATTGGTGCGGGTTCTGGCGGTTTAGCTGCTTCTAAACGGGCTGCTAGTTATGGCGCAAAAGTGGCGATCGCTGAATATGATTTAGTTGGTGGTACTTGCGTAATTCGCGGTTGTGTCCCGAAAAAACTCATGGTTTACGGTTCTCACTTCCCCGCCCAATTCCAAGAAGCAGCCGGTTATGGTTGGACTGTGGGAGATGTAAAATTTGACTGGGAACACTTTATTACATCCATAGATAAGGAAGTCCGCAGACTTTCCGCCCTCCACATCAGTTTTTTAGAAAAAGCCGGCGTAGAATTAATTTCCGGTCGTGCTACTTTTGTAGATCCTCACACCGTAGAAGTAAATGGTAAACAATATACAGCCGCAAAAATATTAATTGCTGTGGGTGGTCGTCCCATTAAACCAGACATACCCGGAATAGAATACGCCATTACCTCCAATGAAATCTTTCACCTGAAAACCCAACCCAAACATATCGCCATCATTGGTGCTGGTTATATTGGTAGTGAGTTTGCTTGTATTATGCGCGGCTTAGGTTCAGAAGTAACGCAAATTATCCGCAAAGAGCAAATTTTAAACGGTTTTGATCAGGATATCCGCACCAGTATCCAAGAGGGAATGACAAATCATGGTATTCGCATTATCCAAAATACTGTGGTGACAGCAATAGAAAAGGTGGATGAGGGACTAAAATTAACCCTATCTGGAGATCAAGAACCCATCATTGCAGATGTATTTTTAGTTGCCACCGGTCGCAGTCCCAATGTGGAAGGTTTAGGTTTAGAAAATGCCCAACTTGACTGTGTTCCCAGTTCTGAGGAAAGACCAGGATATAGTACCGCAAATGCGATCGCTGTTAATGAATATAGTCAAACTTGCCAACCCCATATCTTTGCCGTTGGTGATGTCACAGATCGGTTAAATTTAACACCTGTCGCCATTGGTGAAGGCCGCGCCTTTGCTGATACTGAATTTGGCAACAACCGCCGGGAATTTAGCCATGAAACCGTTGCTACAGCCGTGTTTACCACTCCAGAAGCGGCCACAGTTGGTTTAACAGAAGCCCAAGCTAGGGCTAAATTCGGTGATGATAGTATCAAAATTTATCGGACTAGCTTCCGCCCCATGTACTACACATTACCGGGTAAGCAGGAAAAAACCATGATGAAGCTGATAGTAGATATTAACACCGATAAGATTTTAGGCGCTCACATGGTGGGAGATAGCGCCGCAGAGATTATTCAAGGTGTAGCAATTGCCGTGAAAATGGGTGCAACTAAAGCCGATTTTGATGCCACCGTAGGTATTCATCCTTCCGCAGCCGAGGAATTTGTGACCATGCGATAATTGTATTTGGTAGGGGTTTAGCACTGCTAAACCCTGAAAATTGTGATAAGTGTAGTTTGCATATATTTCATCAAGGTGAAAATTACTGATATTGAGTTTGAGCTAATTTTTCTCTAATTAAGTTCTCCACTTGCTCCAACTCATGATTTGATTTAGGTATATCAAAAATTTCGCTGGAAGTTTCCGAAGCAAAACGATCAACAAAGGTATGAAATGCTGCTTGATCGTCTGGATGAGCAATTATGTAAGCTCTTAATTCAGTTTTACTCATGCTAATAAAGTTTGGTTTAATCATAAAAACCTCCATAAACCATTGGGATATATTTCTATTTCTATGTTATCTCCCGCCAAGATAAACAGGTTACCTGTGCGCTCATCTAAACGGAGAATGAAAATAGGTGTAAATGTATTGGTCAATGTTTGACAGAGAATAACACATCTAATACTTTGTTCGGAAGTTGGCAAAATATATCTACCCCTTAATTATATAACTTAATTTATTATACTGTGATGCTTGTCTGAATCAGGATATCCAGGATTTGAGGATTTACAGGATTAATATTTTTTCGCGTCAATAATGTAGGGGCGTTCGCGTAGCGTGCTGGAAGCATCAGCATTCGGACAATTAATTATCGGTTTTTACCCAAGACTATCATCCGAATGCTTCGCCCTTACTGTGGTCTAAAGACATG
>OGVQ01000048.1_pt1 | contig 34571 bp, 30 predicted proteins | sample 1575801 | NCBI WGS metagenome assembly OGVQ01 (sample SAMN07581550, study PRJEB24739) | freshwater metagenome | place: Singapore | collected 2015-04 | reverse complement strand
GAGTGACTGGAGTTCAGACGTGTGCTCTTCCGATCTGTTTCCCAGTCACGATAGTTCAGTTGGTGGGGTTAATTTAAAAATACTTACAAAGTCGCCTTCAATTGCAGAGTGTCCTGGTAATTACCTGCCGGCACATTTTGCCCTGCCGGAATCTTAACATAAACATTGACATTACTGGCTGAACCCGTACCAGTCAATGACAAAGCAGTGTTATCGGTGTTCCCCCAAATTGTTGTCTTAGATTCATCTTGATATAATTCATACAATAGATAATTTCCCGCACCATCAGTCATGCGGCGCGCGGGGGTAACGTCTGTGGAGCCAGTAGAGGGATTTTGTCCTTGTCCCAGGGTAATTTTCCCAGTGGTATTACTCGGTAAAGTGATAGCGACTGGTAATATTGCCGTTACCGGATTAGACGGATCAATTACGTTCTCAACTGGTATTGGCACAGGAGTAACAGGTGGGGTAATCGTGATACTAGGAACTACTGAAGCAGAAACATTCAAATTAGCATTTGCGCTACCTGCCATTGCGGGAGCAGTGGAACTAGCCATAAGTAATAAAAAAGTCAATAAGGAAGGGCGCAATTTCATGGTTTTATGTATGTAAATAATGGCTGGTTGTTGCTGTTGGTTTCTGCTTGGAGTTTTGTAGTCTGTTCTGAGGTTGCTGCACAAGAACAAAATGCAATTTTGGAACTGACAGTTAATCAGGTGGCTAAAGAAGCAATTTTTGTGATCTTACGCCCCCAGGATATTTTGGTTACTCGTTCCGATTTAGAAAAAGCCGGGTTAGAAAGTTTCGCTGGTAGTCGAGAAACTATTAATAATGAAATTTATGTTTCCCTGGTTTCCTTAGCTCCCCAGGTCAGCTATATTTTTGATCAAAAAGCCTTAACTTTAAGTATAACAGCCCAACCGGAATTATTAAAGAGTAATTCATTTAATTTAGGTCGCCAGTCACCCCAAAATATTACTTATAGTCAAAACACTAGTGTTTTCTTTAATTATGCTTTTAATTTACCTGTTGACGTTGAAAAATTCAACCTCAACAATTATACATTTTTTGGAGAATCAGGATTAAGCATTAATAAAAGTTTACTTTCTAGCAGTTTTTCCCGCAAAACTGACGGTTCTTGGCTGCGAGGTTTAACAAATTTCACCTTAGACAATCCCCAAAAAATGACTAAATGGGTAATTGGTGATTCCTTTGTCAGTGCCGGCGATTTAGGGGGAGGAATGTTTATGGCTGGTGTGAGTAATTCACGGGATTTTGGTCTAAATCCTAATCTTATTCAACAACCAACTTTTAGTTTATCTGGTGCAGCCTTAACACCTTCCAAAGTAGAGGTTTTTGTCAATGGACAAAGAGTAAATCAAACAGAAGTACCCCCCGGTCGCTTTCAATTTGATAATTTACTCCTACCCTCCGGTAGTGGTTCTACAAAAGTTGTAATTCGTGATGCCTTGGGTCGAGAACAGGTAATCACTTCACCTTTTTATTTTGCTGGGGGGTTACTAAAACCCGGTTTATCTGACTACAGCTTTAATTTAGGTTTACAGCGATTTAAACTAGATTCTGATAATTTTAATTATGGTTCTCCGGCTTTTCTCGGTCGCTATCGTCAGGGTATCACTAACTCCCTGACCCTGGGCGGGCGCTTGGAAGTTGCTAGTAATTTAATTAGTGGTGGTTCTAGTCTAACCACTACCCTACCCTTTGGGGCTTTAGGACTATCCCTAGCCGCCAGTAGTGAATCAGGAATTTCCGGGGCTGCGGCTGCCCTCACCTATAGCTATTCTAGTCGTAATATCGGTTTTGGTGGTTCGGTGCGGCTGTTGAGTGACCGATATGCTAATTTAAGTTTGACAGCATTAGATGACAGAGCCAAGTTAGAAAATAATGCTTTTATTTCTATATCTCCTACCCGTAATTTAAGCTTAGGTTTGCAGTATGCGTCCTCTGACTTCCGTGACAAAGGACACAGTAACCGTCTAGCTCTCACCAGTAGTTTGCGTCTCAATTCCCGTGCAGATTTATCTATAAATCTCACCCGGTCTAACCAACCTACACAACCAACTACAAATGAACTATTTATCGGGTTCAATTATACTTTAGGTAATGCGAGGGCTAGTATTAATCGGCAAAATACCAATGGTAAAACTGTAATTAGCTCCACTGTATCCCTGCAAAAATCTCCACCGGTTGGCAATGGCTGGGGCTACCGTCTTCAGGTTAACCCCAACGAGGAAAAAATTCCCGGCAATGGTAATATCCAGTATCGCGCTCCCTTTGGGGTTTATGAGTTAAACCTCAACCGCAGTAATGGTATAAATAGTGGCTCTGTTAATATCTCTGGTAGTATTATCGGCATAGGAAATAGTGTTTTTCTTGCTCCTCCCGTTACCCAAAGCTTTGCACTCATAAAAGTTCCAGGGGTCAGGGGTGTGCGTGGTTACAGTAATAATCAGGAAGTTGGACGCACTAATTCTCGCGGTAATTTAATAATTACTAATCTGCGCCCTTATGATGGGAATAATTTGAAAATCCAAGATGAGGATATTCCTTTAAACTACAAAATTGATGCTAATGAAAAGGTCATTACTCCACCTTTTCGTGGTGGGGCAGTTGTGCGTTTTCCTGTGCAACTAATTCAAAGTATTGTTGGTACTTTGTCGGTAGAAACATCAGGAAAAACTGTAATTCCGTCCTATGGTCAGTTAAATATCACTCTGGATAATCAAATTATTAACTCACCTATTGGTAAGGAAGGAGATTTTTATTTAGACAGTGTTCCTCCGGGAAAATATGCAGCTAATGTAGACTATGAAGGAGGTATTTGTAATTTTGAGCTAACTATTCCCCAGTCTCAGGAACAAATAGTTAATTTAGGTAATTTAAAATGTATCACGCCTTAGCTAAAAAAGTATCGTCAAATTAAACTAGGCAACGTGCAATGGTTGTGTAGGAAGTATTCTAGGTTCTGGTAATGCTTTATTCTCTTCAGTCAGCATCTCAACAAAAGTTGCAATCACTTCCTGACCATTTCTCGCAGCTTCTTCATAAGTTCTAAGCTGTTGTGCATTTAATTTGTATAATTCTTGCGGGCAAGATGCCCGCACTACAAGAAATAACAATATTAGGATTATTGGATCTAGCTGCGTAACAGCTTACCATGAGTATGAAACTCTTGCCAGGGAAATTCAGGTAAGTGAACTAAAAAAAGTTGATCCTCTTGGGACCATTGAATCACCATACTATATACTATAATGATAAGTCATTCTTCACCCTTGCGGAGCATAATAAAAAAGCGGGCTAACCGCTTATTAGAAGGTTAACCCGTTTCACTTTGGGAACGCGCTAGAGAAATTGTTACTGCAACACCAACTTAACGTTAGCGTTTTGCAGACCGCGCTGTTTTACTTCAGCCAAAGTCTTTTTAACGGCATATTTTTGATTAATGGAGTTGATCAACTCGGTCTGGTTGTGCTTCTTAGCAACACCCCAAAGGTCAGCAATGAGGTCAAAAGAACCGTCACTGTTACGAGACCAGCCTAAATCGTACTCGCCTTCCAATACAGCAACGATGTCGGAACGTAAGCGCTGACCGTTATAACCACGAACATCAGCTTCAGTCTTTACGGTGATACCCAAATCACGCAAAGAAGATTTGAGAATTTCGGCATCGGTGATCTTGGTACGCAGAGTGCTAAAGTGAGACATTTGGGTTTCCTCCAATAAGAAGATTGATGAGAAAAACGACAACGGTTCTTTTTCAGCGAAGCCGCATGATTTGGGAACGGCTTTTTTCTAACTGTTAGCTTTGTAGCTAACCTTTCCCCCTGACAAACAGCAGAGGAAAGCTTTTAAAACTCCATGCGCTGATATTCAGCAACAGAGGAGGCTGCGGGTCTAGCACGCTGTCTGGCCCAGTCTCTTAAAGCTGTGACCTGTTCTTGCATCGTTCGTGACAGCGGCAAAGTAGACTTCAATGCAGCAATAATATCTAATTGGGTGAACTCCCGATCTTGGGCAAAGGCTTCATACATCGCCGCCACGATCGCCTGTTCAATTTCTGCCCCAGAAAAGCCGTCTGACATTTTTGCTAGTTGTCCCAGATCAAATCTAGCAATATCTTCCCGGCGTTTGGTCAGGTGAATACTAAAGATATCCTGACGTTCTTCTGGTGTGGGCAGATCCACAAAAAATATTTCATCAAAGCGACCTTTCCTCAAAAACTCTCCAGGTAAGCGTTCTACCCGGTTAGCCGTCGCCATTACGAACACTGGAGATTTCTTTTCTTGCATCCAGGTGAGGAAAGAGCCGAAAATTCTGTTTGATGTCCCCCCATCGGAATCGCCAGAACCACCACTACCCGCAAAGGATTTATCCAACTCGTCAATAAACAGAATCGTGGGGGAAATTGATTCTGCTGTTTTTAGGGCGTTCCGCAGGTTAGCTTCACTTCGACCCACCATTGAGCCGTCGTAGACCCGCCCCATATCCAATCTGAGAATTGGTAAACCCCATAAACGGGAGGTAGTTTTGGCAATGAGTGACTTACCACAACCAGGAACACCGAGAATTAACATCCCTTTTGGTTGGGGCAACCCGTATTCTCTCGCCCTTTCGGTAAAGGCGTTGGAGCGTTGGGTAAGCCAGGTTTTCAATTCTTCCAAGCCACCCACAGCATCAATAGTTTCATCTTCTTCGATGTACTCCAGGATACCATTACGGCGGATGAGTTGTTTTTTCTCGGATAAGACTATATCAACTTCATCTTCCGTCAACCGCCCAGTTGTTACCTGTGCTTTGCGGTATACTTTCTCAGCCTCATCCTTGGTTAAACCTAAAGCTGCTCGAAGTAGCCTTTCTCGCGCCTCGGTGGTGAGCCGTCGTCCACGATTTTGCTCTTGATGGGCGGTTAAAACCTTATTTAACTCAGCCATGTCAGGCAATTGAAAATCTAAAACAACAACCTCTTTTTCCAGTTCAATCGGAACTTGTTGCACAGGGGACATCAAAATGATGTTCTTTTGCATTCCTTTAAAACTAGCGATCGCATCCCGAAGCGATCTAGTTGTTGCTGGCGCATCAATAAATGGATGTAAATCTTTAAGAATAAATATACTGGGTTCTTTTTGACGAATAATCCAATCAATCGCTGCTTCGGGAGAAACAGTATTGTGTTGAGTTGTATTCCGGGGTTGACCGTACTCCACGATACCGTGAGTTACTGTCCAGACATATACTCGTCTTTGGGGTTTTAGCTCTTGGGAAACTCTAGAAACTGCTTGCTCTGCCCGTTCTTCCTCGGAGGTCACAAGGTAGATTAGAGGGTATTGAGCTTGTATGAGTATGTTTAGCTCTTCTTTCATACTAGCGACCTACTTGAGACCTTATAGACACAGTACCAATAGCCATAGTGTGGCCTTAAGCCATACTAATCATTATTCATAATTTCTACCTAGCAAGGAACTAATTCTTCCTCACCCTTGGGATGAGTTTCATCCTGTTCTCTAGGTAGATGATCTTGACCGATTACTCCTGGTTGGTTGCCTAAGTCCACTAGCTCCCCGTCACGTAACACCAGTGAGGTTTCACAAGTGGGACAGGAATAAATTCGATGAGTTCGCCCATAAGAAGACGCTTCTATCTCTTCCACTAATTCTGAGTTGGTCAGGTAGAAACTGAGCGCTCGTTCCGCTAGGTCCGACATCGGTTCTGAGTCAACAGCAGAACGAATTTTTAATCTTCTGTGCAATTCTGGCGATAAATATAACGTAACCTTTTGCTTAGTTTGCATACGACTTTCTAGTGGTCTTACCCGGGTATGTATTTCACGTTATCGGTTCTTTTCTTAATTGTCAAGATGGTAAAGCGTTTTGCCGTTGATTTTGTTACATTTCGTAATAATTAGAAAGTGACTAAGTGAGATAATGGTAAAAATAGGTAATTTATTAAACTTTGGTAATGGATACTTTTAGCTTTGCTTGCTTTAGGGGTAGGTGTTGCACACAATTTTCTACCATCTCCACAACAAGCAGGTCAAATAGACATCAAAGAGATTAAGAGAAAATTCACCAGTTCATTAGTTAAAACTGAATGATAAAATATTTAGAATGAAACAGCCCTGGGATGCAATACAAATAAACAGGGTGCTGTGCGCCATTACGTGTACTGTGGGAATAGGGATGATCTTCTGGGGGTGTAATGCCAATAACCTCCAGCCTCAAAATCAGATCTGGAAGATATATAAAAATCCTCGCTATGGTTTTGAGTTTCCCCACCCCAATACTTGGCAAGAATTAGGCAACCCAGACAACAGTGATGGTATTGCTTTAGCACCAGCAAATCAGAAAACTGTAGAAATTCGCGCCCATGTCAGCAAGCCCTTATTCACATCACCAAAACCAAATCCCCAGCCAGTGTATAACTTTCGGACTAATCAAGGATTTTCTGGGGTCATGTCCATAGAAGTAGGGGATCAGGTGACTGTAATTAAGTTAACCATTACTCAAGCAGAATTGGAATACCACTGGCAAGGAAAAAGCAGCAGTCAAGAGTTTGCCAATTATTATCGTCTGTTTTACTACATAGCTCAAGAGTATAAAATTAGTCAGTAGTTAGTAATCATTTGTCAGTTTTCATTTGTCCGTAGTTAGGTAAGCAGTAGGAGTTATTTTTAATTGATTACTGTCTTAGTGAGAATTTAATGATAAAGAGGGGACATAAACCTGATAGATTTAGCTATCAGCGAGTAAAAACTGGTAAAGATGAAAGTCCTGGTTATTGGTGGTGATGGGTATTGCGGTTGGGCAACCGCGCTTTACCTTTCTAATCGAGGTTATGAAGTTGGAATTTTAGACAGCTTGGTGCGGCGACACTGGGATAATGAACTGGGTATGGAAACTCTAACCCCAATCGCACCAATTCACCAACGTCTTCAGCGATGGCAGGATTTGACTAGCAAGTCTATTGATCTGTTTATCGGTGATATTACTAATTACGAATTTCTGCACAAAGCCCTACACGAATTTCAACCAACTGCCATAGTGCATTTTGGTGAACAGCGTTCAGCACCATTTTCCATGATTGACCGTGAACACGCTGTTCTCACCCAAGTCAATAATGTGGTTGGCACGTTGAACTTGCTGTATATCATGCGGGAAGATTTCCCAGATTGCCATTTGGTAAAATTGGGAACAATGGGTGAGTATGGAACTCCGAACATTGATATTGAAGAGGGATATATCACCATTGAACACAATGGACGCAAGGATACTTTGCCCTATCCGAAGCAGCCCGGTTCAATGTATCACCTGAGTAAAGTACATGATAGCCATAATATCCACTTTGCTTGTCGGATTTGGGGTTTAAGAGCTACTGACTTAAACCAAGGTATAGTCTACGGTGTTCTCACCGAAGAAACGGGGATGGATGAACTGTTAATTAACCGCCTCGATTATGATGGTGTATTTGGTACAGCCCTAAACCGGTTTTGTATTCAAGCGGCGGTAGGGCATCCCCTGACTGTGTACGGTAAAGGTGGACAAACTCGTGGCTTCCTGGATATTCGGGATACGGTGCGATGTATTGAAATAGCGATCGCCAATCCGGCTCAACCTGGTGAATTCCGCGTATTTAACCAATTTACCGAACTATTTAGTATCGGTGATTTGGCAATGATGGTGAAAAAAGCAGGTAACGCTATGGGACTAAATGTGGATATTAACCATATTGATAACCCCAGAGTAGAAAAAGAAGAACACTACTTCAACGCCAAAAATACTAAACTCCTAGATTTGGGTTTACAACCTCACTTCCTCTCAGATTCTTTACTTGACTCACTGTTAAACTTTGCTGTCAAGTATCAGAAACGAGTTGATCACAAACAGATTCTTCCCAAAGTCTCTTGGCATAGAAAATAGGAGTATGGCTAAGGCCACGCTATGCCTTCGGCACACTAGGTGAACGCTATCAGGAGTATGGCTAACGCCACGCTGCGCTATCAGGAGTTCAGAAGTATAGCTAAGTCCACGCTATGCCTTCGGCACACCAGGTGAACGCTATCAGGAGAAAGAAAGAAGAAGAAAATTTTCCTCCGTTCTCTACTCTCCTGCTCCTATTCTGAACTCCTGTAACTTCTGTAACTTCTGAACTCCTCATCATTTGTTATGCGAATTGCCCTATTTACAGAAACTTTTTTACCCAAAATTGACGGGATTGTAACACGCCTACGCCATACAGTTGACCATTTACAACGGAATGGTAATCAAGTCTTAGTATTTGCCCCCGAAGGTGGCATCAAAGAACATAAAGGTGCTAAGGTTTACGGAGTTACTGGTTTTCCCTTACCTCTATATCCAGAGTTAAAAATGGCACTGCCTCGTCCTGCCATTGGTTACGCTTTACAAGAATTTCAACCAGATATTATTCATGTTGTTAATCCCGCAGTGCTAGGGTTATCAGGGATTTTTTATAGTAAAGTTCTCAAAATCCCTTTGGTAGCTTCCTACCATACCCATTTACCCCAATACCTACAACATTACGGTTTAGGAATGTTAGAAGGGCTACTATGGGAACTGCTCAAGCTGGGTCATAATCAAGCTGCGTTAAATCTGTGTACTTCCACAGTTATGGTAGAAGAATTATCCCAACATGGAATCGAAAGATTAGATTTGTGGCAACGAGGGGTAGATACAGAGTTATTTCATCCTGATTTAGCTAGTGAGCAAATGCGATCGCATCTGTCCCAAAATCATCCAGATAGCCCCTTGTTGTTGTATGTTGGTCGTCTTTCCGCCGAAAAGGAAATTGAACGCATTAAACCCATTCTAGAAGCCATTCCTGATGCCCGATTAGCATTAGTTGGAGATGGCCCCCATCGCCACGCTTTGAAAAAACATTTTGCAGGTACAAATACTTACTTCGTCGGTTATCTCCAGGGTAAAGAATTAGGTTCAGCCTTTGCTAGTGCCGATGCCTTTATTTTTCCTTCCCGTACAGAAACACTAGGATTAGTGCTACTAGAAGCCATGGCCGCAGGGTGTCCAGTGGTAGCAGCCCGTTCGGGAGGCATACCTGATATTGTCACAGATGGCATAAATGGATATCTTTTTGATCCAAAAGCTGATATTCAAGAGGCTATTAATGCTACTATACGTCTGTTAAAACAAAGGCAGGAAATAAATATTATCCGTAAAAATGCCCGATCAGAAGCCGAAAAATGGGGATGGGCTGCTGCTACACAACAACTTCAAGACTATTATCAAAAGATGTTGTTATAGCAGGGAATAGGAATAGACTTGAAATTTTTAAATTTTGAATTATCTATGACACTTCCTAATCCTGGTAGCGTCTTGGCTACTTTAACTGAACTTACCCAAGTTAACCGAACTCATGCCCTACTAAGTCGAGTTAAAGACCTTTCTGTAAATGAATTTGTTTGTTTACTAGACTTTATTACGGCAGAATTTCAGCAATTTATTAGAGCTATTGATTTAATCAATAATGAAGCTCTAGAAACTATGCTGGAAAAGGTACTAGAAGCTATTACCCTGAAAATTGGTCAAATTCTCCAAGCAGAACACACAGCTATTTTTTTAGTTGACCATGATAAAGGACAATTATGGTCAAAAGTTCCTCAAGATAATAGTCAAGAATTTCTAGAAATTCGGACTTCTATTAATACGGGTATTCCTGGTCATGTAGCCAGTACAGGTAACTATCTTAATATCTCAGAAACTAGGAATCATCCTCTTTTTAGCTCAGAGTTAGAAAAACAAATGGGCTATCAAATTCGCAATTTATTATGTATGCCAGTTCTGAGTAGTAAAAACCAAACTGTAGCCGTAGTACAACTGGCAAATAAAGCGGGGGATATTCCTTTTGATGCCGAAGATGAAGAAAGGTTTCAGGATTTTGTAGCAGCTATTGGAATTATTTTAGAAAGTTGTCAATCCTTTTATGTAGCGGCTCGTCATCAACGAGGGGCAACAGCTTTATTACGAGCTACACAAACTTTAGGGCAAAGTTTGGATCTAGAAGCAACCTTACAGATAGTTATGGAACAGGCGCGGATCTTGATGCAAGCAGACCGTAGCACCCTATTTTTATATCGTAAAGAGTTAGATGAATTGTGGACAAAGGTAGCAGAAGTTAATGGCAAAAATTTGATCGAAATTCGCATTAGTGCTAGTCGAGGTATTGCTGGTTATGTCGCTACCACAGGTGAAGCACTCAATATTACAGATGCCTATAAAGATCCTCGATTTGACTCTTCTATAGATAAAAAAACTGGTTATATAACTCGTAATATTTTATGTTTACCTGTCTTTAATTCAGCAAATGAATTAATCGGGGTGACACAATTAATTAATAAACAACAAGGTAGTTTTACTGCTTCTGATGAAGAATTCATGCGAGCTTTTAATATCCAAGCCGGAATTGCTTTGGAAAATGCTCGCTTATTTGAAAATGTCTTATTAGAAAGACAATATCAAAAAGATATCCTCCAAAGTTTATCTGATGCGGTAATTTCTACAGATATGCTTGGTCAAATTGTCACTATTAATGATGCGGCATTGGAATTATTAGGTTGTCCCGTGAGGAAGGCTAATAATAAAAACAATAAACTCCTATGGGAAAAAAATTTGATTGGTCGCCAAGTTTGGAATGTTGTACCAATTGAAAATTTGCAAATGCGTCTAGAAGATAGTTTGAAACATGGAGCCAAACATTATGTACCTGAACAAAGTTTAATAGTAGGTTTATATGAAAAATTAAATAATGAAACTTCACAGTTAATTTTAGCTGTGAGCGATCGCCAAAACCCCAATATCTTTATTCCCTGGAATCAATCTCTAACTTCTGAATCTGAATTACTCAGTGTGGATATGGTACAGAAGTTAGAAAGAAGTATTAATTTAACTGTTAATCCCTTAACTAACCCTGAAGGTGGAGTCCGTGGTGGTTTAGTCGTACTGGAAGATATCAGCCGAGAAAAACGGATGAAAAGTACCATGTACCGTTATCTTAACCCTCAAGTTGCCGAGCAGGTCATGGCTTTGGGACAAGATGTTTTAATGGTAGGTGAACGGAAGGATGTCACGATTTTGTTTTCTGATATTCGGGGTTATACAACTCTGACAGAAAATTTAGGTGCGGGAGAGGTGGTATCACTTCTAAATCAGTATTTTGAAACCATGGTAGAGGCAGTTTTTAGTTGTGAAGGGACTTTAGATAAATTTATTGGTGATGCTTTAATGGCAGTATTTGGTGCGCCCTTGCCACTGACAGAAAATCACGCTTGGTTGGCGGTAAAATCAGCCCTGGATATGCGGCAAAGATTAAAAGAATTTAATCAAAAACGGATTTTTCACTCCCAACCACAAATTCGCATTGGTATCGGTATTAGTTCTGGGGAAGTAGTGTCCGGAAATATTGGTTCTCAAAAACGTATGGACTATACAGTAATTGGGGATGGGGTGAATTTAAGCTCTCGTTTGGAGGGAGTGACAAAAGAATATGGTTGTGATATTATCATCAGTGAATTTACTTATAATTACTGTGCTGATAGGTTGTGGGTACGTCAGCTAGATAAAATTCGCGTTAAAGGTAAACATCAAGCTGTCAATATTTACGAGTTAATCGGCGATCGCTCCACACCTTTAGATGCTAATACCCAGGAATTTTTGCATCATTATCATACTGGACGCAATGCCTATACATCAAGGGAATTTGGTCAAGCGATTACCTGTTTTGAAGCCGCCAAAGCCATTAAACCCATAGACCAAGCTGTTAATATTCACTTAGAACGCGCCTATAGATACAAAAAAACACCACCGCCAAAGTCCTGGGATGGTGTGTGGACAATGATCACAAAGTAGGCAGCGGTTCGGCTTACTTCGATCCTTCAACTAGATCAGGGCATCGCAAACTCAGTACAAGTCCCTCACCGACCGGGTGCAGGGTGCAAAGGTGCAGGAGAAAAAACCATATAAATTCCTCTCCTTGTCAACCCTTAACCGTCAACCGTTACCTACTATATCTTTTCAACTTCCTCCAGAATCATTATTTTGGAAAGGTTCTTGACCTATTTTTAATTCTTTTTTGGAGTGTTTTAACTGTTTCCAAAGTAATTTAATTTGTTCATAAGCCTCTTCCGGAGAAATTTTACCACCAGTTTCTAAGTTACAAATATAACTAATTCTTTGGGCAAATTCCTGTAAATTTGCATTAAATACCAGATTTTCTGGTTTGACATGACCATAGTAGGGACCACGGGGATAGAGAAAATCTTCTTTACTCACTATTTTTTTCTCCATATACTTCACTAATCTATATATATTTTGTTGATAGCGCACCGTGGCAAAAGCCTCTGCTGTATCTTCCATTCCATGAGTAAACTATTAATATATTCTTTTTTCCAGTGGTTTGGGAAAATTTTCTGCTTGGACTAGATATATGGCAGTAAACAAGGAGATTATTGAAGCCGTAAATTACCATTTATTCATCTATAATTCTGTATCGTCACGCACTTAAATTATTGGTTGAGACGAAAGAATAGAGAACAGGGAACATATTAGTTCAAAAAAGTATAATTTCAGACACATAAATCAAATCAACCTTAGCATTTATACATACAGGACTCCTATGTGAATTTTTAATAAGACTCAGTACACTTCACTAGTACAGCACGGCGTAAATAAACCAACAATTATAAATCTCCCAAAAGCCTATACTGTGTTCGTTTTGACTTTTGACTTTTGAATGCATGACTTTCGCCCTGCGGTACTAGTCTTCTTGCCTGTTCTCTATCTCCTGTTCCCTGTTCCCTGTTCCCTGTTCCCTGCTATAAAATGGTAAAGCCGATTTAGTCCAAAATCTCCATTAACGAAAATATTATCTACTATCATGTCTGTGAATTCTAAACTTTACGAAGGCAAAGCGAAAATCCTGTATACAACAGAAGATCCCGATGTTTTATTAGCTGATTTCAAAGATGATGCGACAGCTTTTAATGCTCAAAAACGTGGCAGCATTGAGAATAAAGGTGTAATCAACTGTAGTATTTCCAGCCACCTGTTTCAACAATTAGCAACAGAGGGGATTAAAAGCCATTTTATTGATAGTCCTGCCCCCCATCAAATGCGAGTAAAAGCGGTGAACATTATTCCCTTAGAAGTAGTCGTCAGGAATATAGCTGCTGGGAGTCTATGTCAGCAAACTGGATTAGAACTAGGTACAATTTTGTCACAGCCTTTAGTAGAATTTTATTATAAAAATGATCACTTAGGTGATCCTCTATTGACACGCGATCGCCTATTCCTCCTAAAACTAGCTACAGAGGAACAAGTTCAACAAATTACCCATCTCGCATTGGAAATCAACAAATTTCTCCAACAGTTTTGGCAAAAATGCCAAATTACCCTAGTAGACTTTAAACTTGAATTTGGTGTGGACTCCCAACAACAAATACTGTTAGCCGATGAAATCAGTCCCGATACCTGCCGTTTATGGGATACAACCCAAGCAGATCCCAACCTGCGAATTTTGGACAAAGACCGTTTTCGTCGTGATCTGGGAAATGTGGAAAATGCCTATCAGGAAGTTCTACAAAGAGTATTAAAAATAGTAGAAGGGAAAAAATCGGGTAATTAACTTCTTTGATGACTAACGACTAAATAATTAATGGTGTGTGGTAGTGAAGAGAAATATGATTAAAACAAGTTTAACACCCGGATTAATGGCCATGGTAGCCATTACAGTTCCTTTAGCCAATTCTGTCAGAGCTAATGCCCAAGAAACTGTATCTGTTGCCCCACAAACAACAGAAGTCTTAACAGCCGAAACAAATACCAATATCAGTCAGCCATCCGCCCTCCCACCCGTGGCAGTGGTTGTAGAATCAGAATCTAACAGATTTTCGCCCCTGATTAAAGTCTTAAACCGGAAAAAAGACAAAACAGCCTTATCTGTATCCTCTTCTGTAATTGTTCCCACTCCAGAGGAAACTCCCAAACCTCCGGTTAATCAACTTTCTGCCAGTGACTTGAACCCAGCCAGGATTAAAATTCCAAAACCAGCACCTATCTCCATGGGTGATAAGGTAGCTGTGGTCATGCCCAAAGATCAAATATTCTCCATCACCGCCCAAGCACTACAAACTGAACCCAGTTCGGAAAATCCCAATTCACCCGAACCTACACCCCCTATCAACCCCGAAACATCCCCCAATTCCCAAGCACCAGAAGCGCGAGTATTGGTTTCAGAAGTCGTAGTTAAATCAGACAAAGGAGAAAGCGTCTCCAATTTAGATGAAAAAGTTAACTTAGAAACAGAAGTTTACAACGCTATTCGCACCCAATCTGGACAAATCACAACCCGTTCCCAACTGCAAGAAGATATTAATGCTATTTTTAGAACTGGATATTTCTCCAACGTGCAAGCGTTTCCAGAAGATACGCCTCTGGGTGTGCGGGTGAGTTTTGTAGTTACTCCCAATCCCAAATTAAGCAAAGTTGAAATAGAAGCCAATCCTGGTACTGGTGTAGCTTCTGTACTGCCTAGCAATACAGCAGAGGAAATATTTAAGACCCAATATGGACAAATCCTCAATCTGCGGACATTACAAGAGGGCATCAAGGAACTAACCAAACGTTATCAAGATCAAGGTTATGTCCTGGCCAATTTAATTGGATCGCCTAAGATCGGCGATAATGGAGTTGTTACCCTGCAAATCGTGGAAGGTGTAGTAGAAAACGTTAAAGTTAAATTCCGCAGCAAAGACGGACAAGACGTAAACGATAAAGGCGAAGCCATTCGCGGCCGGACGAAAGATTATATTGTCACCAGGGAAGTGGAATTAAAACCTGGCCAGGTATTTAATCGCAATATCGTCCAAAAAGACCTACAGCGCGTGTTTGGTCTAGGACTGTTTGAAGATGTGAACGTTTCCCTTGATCCTGGAACTGATCCTAGTAAAGTGAATGTGGTGATTAATGTCGCAGAACGAAGTAGCGGTTCTATTGCGGCTGGTGCTGGTATCAGTTCTTCTAGTGGTTTATTTGGTACTGTGAGCTATCAGCAGCAAAACCTGGGGGGGAGAAACCAAAAATTGGGAACCGAAGTCCAGCTAGGGGAACGGGAACTATTATTTGATTTGCGGTTTACCGATCCTTGGATTGGTGGTGATCCTTACCGGACTTCATATACAGCCAATATTTTCCGTCGTCGATCTATTTCCCTGATTTATGAGGGTAAAGATAAGAACATTGAAACCTTTGATCCGAATAATACCACGAATGTTGATCAGCAAGATCGCCCCCGTGTGACTCGCTTGGGTGGTGGTATAACCTTTAGCCGTCCCCTGTCCGCTAATCCTTTCAAAGAGTCAAAATGGTTTGCATCTTTAGGAGTACAATATCAACGGATTTCTGGCCGAGATGCTGATGGTAATTTGCGAAAGGAAGGGGCAATATTTGATGATAATGGCAAGCGCCTGAGTGATACAACTCCCCTGACTTTTTCCCCTTCGGGAGAAGATGATTTGTTGTTATTAAAGCTGGGTGCACAAAGGGACCTCCGCAATAATAGCTTACAACCCACTCAAGGTTCTTACCTCAGTTTTGGCATTGATCAATCTGTTCCTATTGGTTCAGGCAGTATTTTAATGACTAGGTTGCGTGGTAACTATAGTTACTATCTGCCTGTAAAATTTACTGGCTTCAGTAAAAAGCCGGAAACCTTAGCATTTAACATCCAAGGGGGGACAATTTTAGGCGATCTACCCCCCTATGAGGCTTTTACCTTGGGTGGTAGTAACTCAGTCCGTGGTTATGATGAGGGCAGACTAGGAACTGGTAGCAGTTATGTCCAAGGTGCTGTGGAATATCGCTTTCCGGTTTTCTCTGTGGTCAGTGGCGCACTGTTTTTTGATTATGGTAGTGATTTAGGAACGAGTACCAAAGCTGCACAATTGTTAAATAAAAATGGCAATGGTTATAGCTATGGTTTAGGTTTGCGGGTACAATCACCACTTGGACCAATTCGCATAGACTACGGTATCACTGATGATGGTGATAGTCGCATCAATTTCGGTATTGGGGAAAGATTCTAAATTGGTCAGTTGTCAGTTGGTAAGGATTTTACGCCTGACTTCTGACTCCTTTGCCTTTATACTGTTTTCCAGAAAAAATCAATCAGGGTTGCTGTTGAAGATGAAAATATGAGCAATAGTTATAACAATACAGCAGATTGCACATCCGTTAGGTACAAACTGAACAACCAAAACCCAAGTACCAATGGTGTTTTACCTCCTGCCTCCTGCCTCCGGTTGGTGAGCGACTTGCCCCGAGGGACTTGCCCTGAGCGGAGTCGAAGGGAGTCGAAGAGAGCCGAACCACTGCCTCCTGCCTTCTACTATATTAGGACTGTGAGATGATACAACAACATACTTTAGCTGAGGAAATTTCTCAGTCGGGGGTGGGGTTGCATAGTGGTGTACATACTCAAGTGCGAATATTACCTGCACCACCGGGAAGCGGACGCTTGTTTGTCAGGGTAGATTTACCTAACTCACCCATTATTCCCGCCCAGGTTGGGGCTGTGAATGAAACTGTGCTGTCTACGCAATTGGGCAAAGATGATTGTTATGTTCGCACCGTGGAGCATTTATTAGCAGCTTTAGCGGCTATGGGTCTGGATAATGCCAGAATTGAAGTTGATGGTTCAGAAGTACCCTTGTTAGATGGTTCGGCACAGGTTTGGTGCGAAAGTATTGCTAAGGTCGGTTTAGTATCGCAAACAGAGAATGATGTTAATACACCTTTAGTGATTACTGAACCTATTTGGATTTATCATGGTGATGCTTTTGTGTGCGCCCTGCCATCTCCAGAAACCCGATTTAGCTATGGTATAGACTTTAATTTGTCCGCAATTGGGAATCAATGGCATAGTTGGTTATTCACTAGGAATTTAGATCACTGCTTTGCTTCAGAAATTGCCCCGGCGCGAACTTTTGGTTTACAGCATCAAATTGAACATTTGCAAAAGTCGGGATTAATTAAAGGTGGTAGTTTAGATAATGCCCTAGTTTGTGGAGAGCAAGGTTGGCTAAATCCACCATTACGATTTGCAAATGAGCCAGTTCGTCATAAAATTTTGGATCTAGTCGGAGATTTGAGTTTATTGGGAACTTTCCCTGTGGCTCATTTTTTGGCTTACAAAGCTAGTCATAATTTACACATTCAACTGGCCAGAAAAATTTTAGAACAGTACAACTAATGTCCACTATTGCTGAAACTAATTCTACGGAAGTGAATACATCTCTCGAACTAGAGGTAATTAAAACTACATTTAGTATCGAGGAAATTCAGGAACTATTACCCCATCGCTATCCATTTTTACTGGTAGACCGGATTATTGATTATGTACCTGGTAAAAAAGCGGTAGGTATTAAAAATGTTACCTTTAATGAACCTCAGTTTCAAGGGCATTTTCCAGGGCGATCGCTGATGCCAGGTGTGCTAATTATTGAAGCTATGGCACAAGTTGGGGGTATTGTCATGACGCAAATGCCCGAAGCACCAGGAGGATTATTTGTATTTGCTGGCATTGATAAAGTCCGTTTTCGTCGTCAAGTTGTTCCCGGAGATCAACTAGTCATGACTGTGGAACTGTTGTGGGTGAAGCAGCGTCGTTTCGGGAAAATGCAAGGACGGGCGGAAGTTGACGGGCAACTAGCTGCTCAAGGAGAACTTATGTTTTCTCTGATTAGTTAAAAGTCATTATAGCAGGGAATAGGAACTAGGTATTCTAAATTTTTCGTGATCGCGGTATGCAGTTGAATCAGATACAAACTCAAACTTAAAATTTAGATTTTAGATTGAAGATTAAGTAAGTAGGCTTAATTAATTATTAGATAGTGAAACAGGCTTCTAGCCTGTTGACGGGCAAGACTTGTACTGAGCGGTTAGTGAGCGCAGTCGAACTATGTCGAAGTATGCCCATCCCACATTTTATATTTAATTGCAACCAGCTACTTAACAAAAACAATCCAAAATCTAAAATCCAAAATTCCTGCCTTCGTTATCCTCACACATAACTTACTTTGCCAGACAGGTTTCTTGATTGAAACATTAAATACACAGCACTTAGTTTTGGAGATTCACCTTTGAAAACACTTATTCATCCAACTGCTGTCATCCATCCTAATGCGGAACTCCACCCAACAGTGCAAGTCGGTGCTTATGCTGTGATTGGAGCGAATGTTAGAGTTGGTGCAGACACAGTAATTGGCGCTCATGTTGTCCTAGAGGGGCCTTGTGACATTGGTACGGGAAATCAGATTTTTCCCGGCGCTGCTATCGGTATGCAACCCCAAGACCTCAAATACGTGGGAGAACCCACTTGGGTAAAAATTGGCAATAATAATTCTATTCGGGAGTATGTGACGATTAACCGCGCTACTGGTAGAGGTGAGGCGACGGTGATCGGTAATGGTAATTTATTGATGGCTTATGTTCATGTAGGTCATAATTGCTTGATTGAAGATTCTGTTATTATTGCTAACTCTGTCGCTCTGGCTGGTCATGTACATATTGAATCACGAGCTAGACTCAGTGGTGTTTTAGGTGTGCATCAATTTGTCCATATTGGCGGAATGTCAATGGTGGGTGGAATGACTCGCATTGATAGAGATGTACCTCCTTATATGTTAGTAGAAGGAAATCCGGCGAAAGTGCGATCGCTCAATTTGGTAGGATTAAAACGTTCGGGAATGCCTAATAGTGATTTGCAATTAATTAAAAAAGCTTTCCGTCTTTTGTATCGTTCTGAGTTGTTATTTAAAGATGCTTTGCAAGAGTTAGAAACTTTGGCAGATACGAAAGAATTAATTCATCTTCGCCGTTTCTTATTACTTTCCCAAATGCCAGGAAGACGGGGTTTAATTCCCGGAAAAGGCAAATCATCCGTCACTGATGAATCATAATTTGTGAATAATGAATGGTCAATTGCCAATAATAAGTAGAGACGAGAACCCCTACCTATGGAACGTCTCTACAAAGATTTTCCAAAATGCACATTTCAATTTTGAAGATGTTTATTGTTAATACATTCATCATTTACTCTGAAGAATGCTAAACAATCTAAAATCTGAAATCTAAAATCTAAAATTCCAAAATGCGGATATTTATTAGCACTGGCGAAGTTTCTGGAGATCTACAGGGTTCGCTATTAATTGCAGCACTTCACCGTCAAGCTATAGCTGCGGGATTAACATTAGAAATTGTCGCCTTGGGTGGAGAGAAAATGGCGCAAGCTGGGGCGACAATTTTAGGAAATACTAGCGGTATTGGTTCAATGGGTTTGATTGAATCTTTGCCCTATGTGATTCCTACTTTAAGAGTACAACGGCAAGCGATCGCCTATCTAGAAAAAAATCCTCCAGATTTAGTAGTATTAATTGACTATCTAGGTCCAAATTTGGGCATTGGTACATACATGAGGAAAAATCTGCCTGATGTGCCTGTAGCCTATTATATCGCACCTCAAGAGTGGGTATGGTCAATGAGTTTTCAGAATACTAACCGCATTGTTGGTTTTACCGATAAACTATTAGCAATTTTCCCAGAAGAAGCGCGATATTATCAAGAACATGGGGCAAATGTTTCTTGGGTAGGACATCCTTTAATTGATAGAATGGCAAATGCACCCAGTCGAGAAACCGCGAGGGAGAAATTAGGAATTAAAACCGAAGAAATAGCAATTGCACTTTTACCAGCTTCCCGTCATCAAGAATTAAAATATCTTTTACCAGTTATTTTTCAAGCAGCCCAAAATATACAATCTAAATTACCAAATGTCCATTTTTGGATTCCCCTATCTTTGGAAGTATTTAGAAAACCAATTACAGCAGCAATTAAAGAATATGGGTTAAATGCTACAATTGTTTTAGGTCAGCAACAGGATATTTTTGCATCTGCTGATTTTGCCATTACTAAATCGGGAACTGTAAATTTAGAACTAGCATTATTAAATATTCCCCAAATTGTAGTGTATCGTCTTCATGCTTTTACCGCTTGGATCGCCCGTAATATTCTTAAAGGTTCAATTCCCTTTGCTTCACCTGTAAATTTAGTTGTGATGCGGGAAATTGTCCCCGAATTTTTACAGGAACAAGCTACACCAGAAAACATTACCCAAGCAGCTATGCAATTATTATTAAATCCTAAAAATAGAGGAAAGACTTTAGAAAATTATCAACAAATGCGTGATTCTTTGGGAGAATTAGGAGTGTGCGATCGCACCGCAAAAGAAATATTAGCAATGAAAAAGTAGATCATAGTTAAAATGGTAAAAAAACGACCAATTGCAGTTGATTTATTTGCAGGTGTAGGAGGGATGACATTAGGCTTTGAACAAGCTGGTTTTGATGTCCTTGCATCTGTGGAAATAGATCCAATTCATTGTGCAATTCATAAATTTAACTTTCCCTTTTGGACTGTATTATGTAAAAGTGTAGAAGATACAACAGGAACAGAAATTAGGAATAGTTCTAAAATTGCTGATCAAGAAATTGATGTAGTTTTTGGCGGACCACCCTGTCAAGGTTTCTCATTAATTGGCAAACGTGCTTTTGATGATCCCAGAAACTCCTTAGTCTTCCATTTTATTAGATTAGTTGTTGAATTAAACCCTAAATTTTTTATCTTAGAAAATGTCAAAGGAATGACAGTAGGTAAACACAAAGAATTTATTGCCGAAATCATTAATCAATTTTCCGCAAGCGGTTATCAAGTTAATCATAATTATCAAGTTTTAAATGCTGCTAATTATGGAGTACCGCAAAATCGAGAAAGATTATTTTTACTTGGTTGTCGTCAAGATTTAGAATTACCAAAATACCCAGAAAAAATTACATTCCCTCATCAAAAATCTCCTACAGTTTGGGACGCATTGCAAGATTTACCAGAAATTGAAAAATATGCCGAATTATATCAACAAGATTGGATATTAGCAGAGTTTGGTAAACCTAGCAATTATGCTAAAAAAATGCGTAATTTGGCAAAATGGGAAAATAACTATAGCTATAAACGTCAATATGATCCTACATTACTCACATCAAGTTTAAGAACCAAACATTCACCCGAATCTGTAAAAAGATTTGCCTCTACACCCCATGGTAAAATCGAACCAATTAGTCGTTTTCATAAACTTAATCCCCATGGTTTATGTAATACTTTAAGAGCAGGAACAGCAAGCAATAAAGGTGCATTTACTTCTCCTCGTCCCATACATCCTTTTATTCCCAGATGTATCACTGTTAGAGAAGCGGCGCGGTTACATTCCTATCCTGACTGGTTTCGATTTCATCCCACAAAATGGCACGGTTTTAGACAAATTGGTAATTCTGTACCGCCGCTTCTAGCGCAAGCAGTAGCAGAAGAAATTATGCAAGTTTTAGATATCAAATGTCCTGAAACTAACTGTATTAAAGATTTAGGGGAACCTAATTTATTAACACTTGATATGTCAGCAGCAGCAAAATATTTTGGAGTTAATCCTCATGTTATAGAACCAAGAACCAGAAAAAAATGAATCTTTAGCATTTAGAATAATGGTATGCAATTTATTATACCTGTTCAAGCCAAAGCAGGTAGTGATAAAATTTCTATAGTACAAACAAAACAAGATAAAAGAAATTTTAAATTACAAAATTATTTCTCAAGAACAACATAATACATTGAAGTCATTAGAAGAACTACGAGAACTAGAATCAAACAGAAGATTACAGTTTAAAAATTTTAAATCACGCATGAATAATATTTTTGAAGAAACACACTCCTCTGTATTTATTCCTGCGGGTAGAAGTTTGATGTCTACATTATCAGATCAACTACAAGATATCAAAAATCCAGATACTTTAGACTACTTTACACAATCTTTAAGTAGATTCATCTATCACTAACAGGACTTACGCAAAATATCTCTCAAACTCTCTTTTCTTCGTTCTCTTCGTTCCTATGCCTTCGGCACGCTTCGCGAACGTGGTTCATTATTCCGTGACTTGTGCGTAAGTCCTAACTAAATTGGAAAATGAAATAAAAGAGTTTAGAATCTATGCACGTATTGTATTAAATAGAAATCCCACACCTGATATTAATAGTTCTGTAGAAATTAAACTCAAGAAACGTCTTAAACAACAAAATGGTAAAGATAGTAGGGATCTGATCAAATATAAAAGTAAAGTTTTAGAAGAACATATATAAACATCCTTCCTCTGCGTTCTCTGCGCCTCTGTGGTTCGTTATAAAAAATTTAGATCCTCGACTTCCTCAAGAAGTCGGGGATCTGAAGACAACAAAATTAACCAGTTATAGTCCCCGTCAAAGGAGAACTAGCACTAGCATAGTTTTTCATTGGCATCCTACCCGCCAAATAAGCCATACGACCTGCGACAGTTGCCAAACCCATCGCATAAGCCATTGCTGGGGCATTTTCAGCCAGGGCGATCGCACTATTAATTAACAACGCATCCGCACCTAATTCCATTGCTTGTGCAGCTTCCGAAGGCGCACCAATACCCGCATCTACCACTACCGGCACTTTGGCATTTTCAATAATAATCTGAATATTGGCAGTAGTTTTTAACCCTTGCCCAGAACCTATGGGCGCGGCTAAAGGCATTACTGTCGCACAGCCGACCTCTTCTAACCGCTTGGCTAACATCGGATCAGCATTAATATAAGGTAGTACCGCAAAACCTTCTTTTACCAATTGTTCCGCAGCTTGCAAAGTACCTATGGGATCAGGTAATAAATACTTGGTATCGGGTATAACTTCTAACTTAATAAAATTATTATCTTCCTGTCCCAATAACTTAGCCATTTCCCGTCCTAAACGTGCCACCCGTACCGCTTCCTCCGCAGTTTGACAACCAGCAGTATTCGGCAATATCCAGATTTTACCCCAATCTAAAGCTTCTGCTAAACCTTCATGTCCCGGTGCGTTGGTTTGTACTCGTCGCACAGCTACAGTAACAATTTGACAACCACTAGCAGCGACACTTTTCCGCATTTCCTCAATACTGCGATACTTACCAGTTCCCGTCATTAAGCGAGATTGAAAGGTTTTACCAGCAATAATTAATCCTGAATCTTGTAGTTGTAGTTCAGTAGATGGTAGAGACAAATCTTTACTATGTCCGTTAGTTAAATTAGGATAGTGTGTAAACATGGATATTGTCATAGATGACTGAGTTTGAAAAGGTTTATTCTGAAAGCGGGAATAATGGAAATTAGTGAGAATAGGATCGGTTTTTTGTGACAAAATTAAATCCGTCATTAACACGGCTGTGACTGGTGCGAGCAAAATTCCATTGCGATAATGACCAGTAGCTAAAGTTAAATTTTGACAATGACTTTCACCCAAAATCGGTAATTCATCGGAGGTAGTAGGACGAAAACCCCACCACATTTCTTGAATGGGATAATCTGCTAATTGGGGATAAAGACGGGTTGCAGCTTCTAGTAAACCTTGAATTCCTGCTGGTGTGTTATCGGGAGTAAAACCCACATCTTCGCTTGTTGCCCCTAAAATTATAGAACGATTTCGCCTGGGAACAATGTAAATATTTTCACCAAATAAAACCCGTGTTAAGGGTAACTCTTTTACAAATTCCGGTACTCGCAACCGTAGCATTTGTCCTTTACGGGGACGCACTGGTAAAGGTAATAATTGATTTGCCCAAGCACCAGCAGCTAAAAGATAATGATCAGCCCTGACTAAGCCTGTGTTAGTTTGAATACCTATAACTTTTCCTTGTTGTTGACAAATAGCATCTACCGTAATTCCATCTTTGAAAACTACCCCCAAAGACTCAGCCGCAGTCCGCAAAACTTTAACCAAAGCTTGGTTATCAACTTGGCCATTTTCGGGATACCACCAACCACCAATCACATCAGCCCCTAATCCCGGCTGATATTGATTAATAGCATCTTTATCTAACCAAAAGCCTTGAGATTTGAAAGATGGGGAAATAGGGAGATTAACTTCTGCCTTCTGATAAACTGGTGCAAGGATGCCAGAAGGCCAATAACCTGTATTGTTTAAATCTTTTTTGGCTGTTAGTTCTTCTAATTTGTTGATCCAGTCAGGATATAAAGCAAGCGATCGCCTACACAAAGATAACATCCCTTTATGAGTGATATTTTCCGCATCAGGTGCTAACATCCCCGCGGCGGCATGGCTGGCTGCGGCAGTAAAATCACGGCAAAGTACAGTAACATTTGCACTCCGCAACTTCAACTCTACAGCGCAAGCCAACCCGATAACACCACCACCAATAATTAAAACATCGCTAGTCATTAGTTAATAGTTATTCGTCCTTAGTAAATAACTAATAACCTATCAGGGCTGGTAATTGGTAATTGGTTAGGTCATTAGTCAAAAAACACTGTTGCCTATCGCCTTACCATAAAGCCGTAATTGGTCTTTTATTAGGAGAATTATTACTGGTGGTAGTGGTGTTAGAACTACTCTCTGTAGCAGAAGTTTCCTCGGTGGAACTATCATTACCGCTACTTGTTTCTTGTGCAGCCGCAGAATTATCTGGAGTTCCAGTAGAAGCATTACTTTGAGCTACACTGGTGCGATTACCATTACCAGTAGTTTCGGAATCATTAGTGGCATTATTTTCCGAGTTATTTCTGTTTGCAGTGCTATTAACATTAATATTAGCGGGAAGAACACTAGATGCTCTGCGTCCTGGTGGCAAATTAGCACCTTGTTGTTCGCCCATAGGAAAGTTAATTCCTAGCAACGTACCTAGTAAAATTGCCACACCGCCAGCCATTAAAATCAAGGGTGTCCATCTGCCCATCTTATCTTTCTCCTTGTTAACCTTCTGGTGTCCAAACTAATTCAGAACCTTGACCCCAAAACCCATCAAATTTAGTTACTTTTACATCACCTAAAACCTGTGTTTGACAAGCTAAACGCAAGTCTGACGCAGGAGAATGGGGAGGAAGCGAACGCCGTGTTTGATCACGCCAATTCGCGGCTGATACTTCGCCTTCTACCTTAACCGCACAAGTACCACAAGTGCCAAGACCTCTACAATTTATTACCTGAGAACCACCATTGTGCAGGTCAACACCATTTATTAGCAGCACTTTTCTTAAATTGACTTGGCTTTCACACTCAATTAATTTACCTTGAGCTAGAACCTTTGGCATATTGAAATTACCAAACTAAATTACAACAGGGAACAGGGAACAGGGAACAGGGAATAGGCAAGAGGCAAAAGACAGGAAGCATTGGTATGGCTAACGCCACGCTTTGCGAACGGCTTCGCTCACCAACCGGAGGCAGAAGGCAAGAGGAAAAAGAATAATATATTGCTCCTCCGCTCCCCTGCTCCCCGTCCCTCTGCTCCCCCACTTCCTTGACTATGTTCACGAAATTATTATGACCATAACTCTCTCAAATCAACTTTGGCTTTATGACACTACTCTCCGTGATGGAACTCAACGGGAAGGACTGTCAGTATCCATAGAAGATAAATTACGCATTGCTTATAGACTAGATGAATTAGGGATTCCCTTTATTGAAGGTGGTTGGCCAGGAGCAAATCCTAAAGATGTACAATTTTTCTGGCAACTGCAACAAAAACCTCTCAAACAGGCGGAAATAGTTCCCTTTTGTTCTACCCGTCGTCCCCACACCAAGGCAGTAGACGAACCCATGCTGGAAGCTATTTTAGCCGCCAGTACGCGCTGGGTGACAATTTTCGGTAAATCTTGGGATTTGCACGTTATAGAAGGACTCAAGACCAGCCTAGATGAAAATTTAGCCATGATTGGCGATACCATTGAGTATCTGCGTTCTCAAGGCAAGCGTGTAATTTACGATGCTGAACATTGGTTTGATGGCTATAAGCAAAACCCCGATTATGCTTTACAGACGCTGAAAACAGCGATGACAGCAGGTGCAGAATGGTTAGTTTTATGTGATACCAATGGTGGAACTTTACCTCATGAGGTTTCAGAAATTGTGTCAGTGGTCAGTGGTCAAGAACAAAAAACAATTCCTCAAATTGGCATACATACTCATAATGATTCAGAAATGGCCGTAGCTAATGCCTTAGCAGCCGTCATGGCGGGGGCAAAAATGGTACAAGGAACAATCAACGGTTATGGAGAACGCTGTGGCAATGCCAATTTGTGTTCTCTGATTCCTAATTTACAGCTAAAGTTAGGTTATAGCTGTATTGGGGAACACCAGCTAAATCAACTTACAGAAGTTAGTCACTTTGTCAGTGAAGTTGTGAATCTTGCACCAGATGAACACGCTGCTTTTGTGGGACGTTCGGCCTTTGCTCATAAAGGTGGTATTCATGTCTCTGCGGTAGAACGTAACCCTTTAACCTATGAACATATTCAACCGGAACAGGTGGGCAACCGTCGCCGTATCGTTATTTCTGAACAGTCTGGTTTAAGTAATGTATTATCTAAAGCTAGAACTTTGGGAATAGAGTTAGATAAAAATGATCCCCAAACTCGGCAAATTCTGCAAAGAATGAAAGAATTGGAAAGTGAAGGCTATCAATTTGAAGCCGCCGAAGCTAGTTTTGCCCTGTTAATATATGAGGCATTGGGACAGCGCAAACAGTTTTTTGAAGTTAAAGGTTTTCAAGTACATTGTGATTTAGTAGAAATGAAAGAAACTACCAATTCTTTAGCAACTGTGAAGGTGGCAGTAAATGGTAAAAATATTCTTGAAGCAGCAGAAGGTAATGGACCAGTAGCGGCTTTAGATGCTGCTTTGCGTAAGGCTCTAGTCAATTTTTATCCGCCCCTTGCCGATTTTGAATTAACTGATTATAAAGTCAGAATTCTCAATGGAAATACAGGTACATCAGCAAAAACCCGTGCTTTGGTAGAATCGAGCAATGGTCAAAAACGCTGGACAACGATAGGAGTTTCTACAAATATTTTAGAAGCTTCCTATCAAGCTGTAGTTGCAGGTTTGGAATATGGGTTATTGCTGTATTTCCAACCAAAGTAAGAATTCAGGTGAGGGAATAAGATCCCCGACTTCTCAGATCAAGTAATCATTTATTGACACAATAAATAAAAGGAGTCGGGGATCTGGGTATGCTGTCACCTTCGTCGCTATTTCTTACTTCCTACTCCTTTACATAATTGTCTATCACTATCGCTGACATTGGGATTGTTTTCCAAATAATTACTTACCCAATTACAGCTAGTCTCCATTAAAGAATCTAAGAGGATGTTTGAAAAGTCGGAAAGGATGTAAAAAAGCTCTCTCAGTATAAGCTGTGAATAGTGAATAGACAGCACGCCTGTGAGCAACATGAGTAAAGCATACCCCAGCAATCTGACTCGTGACCAGTATGAATTGATAAGTGACATGATTCCAGAACCAAAACCAGGAGGTCGTCGGCGTGAAGTCGATATGTGGGAAATCCTGAAGGCGATATTTTATGTGTTGGTAGAAGGAGTCAGATGGCGGAGTTTGCCTGGGGATTTTCCAGCATGGCAGACAGTGTACACATATTTCCGCAATTGGCGGCAGGATGGAACATGGTTGCATATCCACGATAGCAGCCGCGAATGTGGGTGAGCGAGAAGGCGGAAAAAAAGTTCTCAAGCGGGTGAAACAGTCTCAAACGCAGGCATCCCGTTTGACCACTATTTGGGTAGATGGTGGCTTCGACGGCGAACCGTTCATGCAATGGGTGATGAATTTTTGTCGTTGGATTGTCCAAGTAGTTCTGCGACCACAACAAACCAAGGGCTTTGTCTTGCTCAAAAAGCGTTGGGTCGTAGAACGCACTTTTGGGTGGCTGATGGGTTGTCGGCGATTAGTCCGAGATTATGAATTATTGCCCGAAACATCTGAGACTTTTATCTACCTTGCTATGATCCGTATTATGGTTAGGCGACTTGCCTAAATTTTGACTGCCAAAAACTTTTCAAATACCCTCTTAAATGTGAATTTGCTGATGTTGTATAAAGGTTGGGTTCTATCTGTACCTATACCTGTGGCAACTTTGGCGATCGCTTTTTCTAGTGCATCTCCTTTTATCCCCATCCCCTCATATTTTACTTGGGCTTCTAGTACAGCTTTCTTAGTTGGTTCTAATACCGCATCTAACCGCCGCAACACTATCAAAGGTAACATCACCCGCCGATATTGGGGAGGGCGGTAAGGTCCCCGGAGTTTGTCGGCTATACTCCAAATAAAACCGACTAACTCTTGATGATTTGTATTTCCTGTAGTTGTCACCATAATAATTTTCAGTAGTTGGGTGGTTAATAGGACTTATACCGATTCCGCATGAAGATGAACACAAAAATTACCCCCTTGCAAGGGTTATGGTATACATACAAATTCTATCTCTCTTCATTTTGTGCTTATTTAGCCCCATAAATCCCCTGCCCCCGTGACCCCCAAGTTTGGGGGTAAAATGGGGGACTTGGAAATTCTTATTCCCCCAGCTTTAGTTGTAGGGTGCGTCAGACTGCATAAATCCTGTAAATAAACAGATTGTTGATATCTGACGCACTCTTCCAACACTTTACGGAGTCGTCGTAGGTGATGCCGTAGGTGATACTGTGGGAGTAGGATTAGAAGTTGCAGCTTTATTGATTTCGTCTTTATACTTAGTCGGTGCTAAAGCTATGGCACTATCAAATAAAGGTTTGGCTTTGTCCAGCTTACCCTGTTCTTTAAAAAGCATAGCCTTTGCTAAAACGGGGCGAAAATCTTGAGGATCTTTTTTAATTGCTTCATCATAAGTAGAAATGGCTTTATTATCATTATTTTGAAAAGCGTACACACTACCTAAAAGCAATTGGACGGCAACTACATCCACACTTCCCGGTTGAATAGTATTAGCCTGATTAGCAGCAGCTAAACTTTCTTGTAATACCCCAATAGCGGCTTCCGGGCGCTTTTCAGTTAACTGCAAACCCACCATTCCCTGTAAAGCCTTCAAATCGCCAGGTTTTGTAGTTAAAATAGTCCGATAGGTTTGGGCTGCCCCCTCCTTATCACCAATTTGTTGTTTGGCCTGTGCTAATAAAACCCCATATTCTGTTTGTTGGGGCTTGAGTTTAGATAGTTTTTCCAAAGGTTCAATAACAACTTGAATATCCGCTGGTTTCACCTCTCCAGGATTTTTTTGTCTTAACAATTGCAAACGTGCTTGTAAAAGTCCTTTGAGTGCAGTTTCATTTTCTGCATCTTTTTGTAAAACTAATTCATAACCCCGAACTTGATCTTCCAGTTTTGACTTTTGTTCAGATAAAGATTTATTATTATTATCCTCAGTAGCCTGATTTTGTGGTGGTATTTTGGTTTCATTCAATGAACCAATTATGGGCAGCAGAGAAACGCCCACAAAAGCAACAGCAGCTAAAACTAACACCACCCTAACTATCCAGCGATTACGCGATTCAGACACAATATTATTTTGCTCCTCAATGGTAATGAAATTAATGGCAAAGTTAAGAATTTCCAAAACTTTGCGGAATACGGTTATTTATCTGTGAATTTTATAACAAATAAATATCTATCCTGCTAAAGTAAGTGATGACTTTAGGAAGACCCGTCCGAATTATCGCTATGCTATGCTTCCGATAGCGTAGCTTGGCGTAAGCCATAACTGGATTAAAGACGCAAAATCCCACATTTATACACTAAATGTGTAATTTAGCGTCTTGATTTTCGTACAGAGCATTAAGCGAGTAGCCAGACTAAAAGGAAATATACTTTAATCAGCTACACACTGGCTCTTTTCCTTTGTCTTTATTAAATCCCACAATGGGGTATGTCTTGTGCCGCAAGGAGTTTTTATGAATTCCGACCTGATGCCGTCTTCTGAATCTGCAAATTTCACAGCCTCTAACCAAGGCATAAAAGAGATTGAATCCCCTGTTAATGCTAATACATTAGCAGACCAATCCTCTAAACTGGAAAGTTCTCTCACTGACTCTAGCAAACCTGACTCTAATGGACATTTAGCTAATCGAGAACAACCAATTCCACCTCCTAGCGAACCGACTCAATACCGAGCTATTGGGTTAATTCGTGGGTGTTACCATGCTAGTGATGAACAGTTTACCCAAGGAACATTAATCACAAAAGATGGGGTTGAACTTAATGCCGTCCTCTTAGGTCGGATTATGAGCTTAGTCAAAAATCACTTAGACCTAGAAAAAGAACATCTATGGGTAGTTTATCCCCGCACTAGACAAGAAAATGACGCATTGCACCTGCAAATTGTTGGTGTTTGGGAACCAGAAAATCTGGCGAAATATGAACTATATGAAGCTGGTACAGACTCGACAGCAGTTGCTGATAACGGTAGCCTAGCGTTAGGCATTCATCCAAAACCCTCATCAGCAGTTCCTGATGGTGGTTTTTCTGTGCGTGGTGAGGTAGTTTACCAGTCCTTTGACGAAAAGAGTTTGGTTGTGAAAATCAAACAAGCTCCCCGTAAAACTACTGATAAAGCTAAATATTTTAAGTTGAAACTCAAGGGCGTATTAACCACTAAAGCCGTGGGTAAGTTCTGGGACTTCAATGTTAAACGAGAATCTGACGCATTAGTAGTAGTTAATGCCGAAGCGATCGCCGATTTACCCAAAAAACGCCGACCACCCTTCAAAGGAGCGCCTCGTGGTGCCGGTGGTGGTGGTAGAAGGCCATTCCCACCCAAACGCAATGGAGAAGCCCCACGTCCCATTAAAAAGACAGGGGGTGATCCCACAGTCATCACCAAACCCGTCCCCAAAACCCCCACTCCGATGCCAGTTAAAAAGCCTAAGCCGGCTGGTGATTAGGTGATTTGTCAGTAGATAATTTTCTTTCTCCTGAAATCCTGATCTTAAAATTCCGTCCAACGGTCTTGGGGTAAAAAAGAACGCTCCATAGGAATTGGGGCTACTGGTTCAGTTAGGGTAAATTTCCCTTCAGTAATCCATTGTTTTAACTCTTGGGCTACTTGTCGGGACAGAAATAAACTGGCTAAAGATGCTACTCGTACCGTTCTGCCTTCAATGGTGATACGTCCAGATTTAAGTTGAGCGTAACTCACTAAACCGAAGGTGGGACGGACACGACGAGGAATGGAAAAATCTACGATTGGTGCTACTAAGTCTTTATCTTGCACAGCACAGCGTTCTACCACACCAGCATTTAAAACTGGCAACGGTACACCTACACCCATCATTAAAGATGGTCCATAGCTTTTAAAGTAACAACCTCGTATCCATCGGGCATCCATTTGTTTAGCATCACCAATTAAGGCTAAAGTTGCCGATGGTCCAATAGGTGTCCGATTTTCTAGCCGCTTTTGCAAGGGAAAATGTTGTGTCCCTTCCCAAGCTACATAACCAATACCCCCAGCTAAAAAAACCCTTGTACCAATGCCAACCAGTTGTAAATCGGGGTCATTAAACAGAGGTGAGAGGGAACCGGGGTTAGAATAAACTGCATTCCCTAAACGTGGTTGTAAGGGGCCTAGATAGGTATGAAGTGGGCGATCGCCTCCATTCACCCCAACAATAAAATTTTGATAAAGATTGCGCGGATTAAATAAATAAAACTGATTGATAGTGTCACGGGTGACAGTGGTTTCAAATGTGGCTCTAGGGTAGCAATCCGTAACTTGTCCAATGGCGCGGACTTGAATAGATTTTCCGGCAATTAAATCCTCAATGACGTGACCTCCACCACGTTCTCGCACCTCTTCCCCATCTAAGGAGTCCACGGGACAACTAGCCCCCAAATATAAATCTACCGCCCCAAACCCAGAGTAGGCCGGTACTCCATCTAACCAACAACGGCGAATTTTAATTGGTGGGTCGGTATGACCTAAGTTAATAACTGCACCACTGGATTCCATTGGTTCAAATGTACCAGCCGTAATGACATCTACTTCTTTGGCAGCTTTATTAACACCAATTTCCGCAACTCGCACTTTTAACTCTTCAGCCGTCCAGACTACCGCCCGTTTCCGGCTGATTTTTTGATTAATCTCGGCAATTGTTCGCATTTTTCACGCTACCCCTATCAGCCGAATCATAATTCATTAAGTACCTGACCCAAATTAATTGAACATTTGGGAAAACAATGGAAATCTTTTATCGTCAACCTTCAACTGTCACCTGTTTTAGGCTTAACCACTAATACTGAACAGTTAGCTTCTTCCATAACTTGACTACTGACAGAACCCTGTACAATTCGCTTCATCCCAGTTAAACCACGACTGCCAATGAGAATCAACTCAGCTTTATAAATGTTTGCTAAACAAATAATTTCCGCTGCTGGATCACCGCTGACAACTTCTAATTCGCTTTTGCATGATAATTGTGATTGATAAGCTTGCAACTGTTTTTCAAATTGCCAATGGGAAACCTTGAATAAGTCTGATTTTGGACGATCTGCGGGCTGTTCTGGTTCTTGGTCTGATGTAGGAATAACATGACAGAGAATGACCTTACTATCTTGTGATAGTAAAAGATTATCTAAAGTCTGAATGACTCTTTCCGTAATGTCCGAGCCATCCAGGGCTACCAAAACAGTATTTAGCACCATTCCTGTCTCCTCAAAAAAATGTTCTGTAAAGGGCTATCGGCAAGCTACCTGCGAAGACGATAGCCTGCGTGACGACAAAGGAGTCATTTTTGCACCTATACTTACAGAGTAGGAGAGAAATAATATCATGTTTTTACAAAATTTTAGTTGTTAATCCGTTGGTAACTGTCATTACTCCTTAACCCTGAGTTTAACGGAATCAGCATGGGAAGGTAAACCTTCCGTAGTTGCTAAGATATCAATGGCAGATGCCACTTTTCCTAATGCAGTTTGTGAGTATTGAATAATACTAGAATGTTTTAAAAATGTTTCTACCCCCAAGGCGGAAGCATAACGGGCTGCACCGGAGGTAGGTAAGGTATGGTTAGGCCCTGCCAAATAATCCCCTACAGCTTCAGGTGTGGAACTACCCAGGAAAATTGCCCCAGCATGGCGAATATGGTTAATTAAAGCCCAAGGATCGGCAACTTCTAATTCTAGGTGTTCTGGTGCAAACTCGTTAGAAAGTTCTGCAGCTGCTTCTAGGGATTCCACCACTACGATTAAACCATAATGGGCGATCGCCTTTTCCGTATCCATCCGTCGAGGGTGATCTACCAATTGCCTTTCTACTTCAATTTGCACTTTTTTCGCCAAAACAGCATCCGTTGTCAGCAAAATTGCTGCGGCCATAGGGTCATGTTCCGCTTGGGCTAACAAGTCAGCCGCCACATACACAGGATTAGCTGTTTCATCAGCAATTACTAGCACTTCGCTAGGACCTGCTAAAGAATCAATGCCCACTGTGCCGTAAACTAATTTTTTGGCCAAGGTGACATAAATATTACCAGGTCCAGTAATAACATTGACCTTGGGGATGGTTTCTGTACCATAGGCCAAAGCAGCGATCGCTTGAGCGCCACCAATGCGGTAAATTTCCTGAACCCCTGCTTCTTGGGCTGCCACCAAAACCGCAGGATTCACCATTTTACCTCCTCTTGCGGGTGTCACCATCACCACACGAGGTACACCTGCCACTTTTGCCGGAATGGCATTCATTAACACTGTACTGGGATAACAAGCCCGACCACCTGGTATATATAAACCTGCTCTGTCTACGGGGGTGTAGCGTTTGCCTAAAACTACCTCATCATCACCAAAATGTACCCAACTTTTGGGAACTCGCTGACGGTGAAAACCCTCTATTTTCTGGCACGCTAGACGGATGGATTGAAGCAAATCCTTGGATACCTGTTGGTAGGCTGCATCCAGTTCCGATCCTGTTACCTTGAGTTCTTCGGCTTTGAGGGTTTGGTGATCAAATTCTTCTGTATAATGTAATACAGCTTTATCACCTTGGCGCTTCACCGCTTGCAACACTTCGCGCACTGTTGCTTCTTTGTGAAGAACCTGTTCATCCTGAGTACGTTCGCAGATCCGTTGAAGTTCTGATCTAACGTCTGTCTGCTGAGTAATGATTCGCAGCATGGAGTAATAACAATGCCAAATTTTACAATAATTGTGATCCAAGAACCAGTTAGGCTATTTACCAGCTAGTACCCCATGGCTGAAACACAAGATCAATCAAAAACATGACTAAAAATTTGATGTCCGCCTGACGATGCTAGGGTAGGAAACTGAATTTGATTCTTTTCTCTAGCTTAACCTGGATTTTTTTTGAAACTACTTTATAAAACTCAAGCAAATCAGGAAATTTGCTATTCCTTGTCTTTTGAATTGAGGGAATTGCTTTCCTTCCTTGGTGGTTTATTGGTTACGATACCCTGTCCCAACTGGAAAAAGCCTTGATTTTAGAGGTTGATCGCGCAAAGCAAACTATTGTGATTAAACGCGGTATGAGTGCTGGTTTTGCTGGTGTGGATAATGAGTTGTTTTATAAGGATAAGACGACTATGTTGTTTGGTAGCGTGCGGATATCGTGACTGGGAAAC
>OGVQ01000047.1_pt1 | contig 35027 bp, 32 predicted proteins | sample 1575801 | NCBI WGS metagenome assembly OGVQ01 (sample SAMN07581550, study PRJEB24739) | freshwater metagenome | place: Singapore | collected 2015-04 | reverse complement strand
CCCCCAGCTAGTCTGATCGGTTCTCACGGTCAAACTGTTTATCATCGCCCACGTCAAAACCCAGGAGAACTAGGTTATAGTTGCCAATTAGGTCGAGGCGCGTTAATTGCCCATTTAACAGGTATTACTACTGTCAGTAATTTTCGGATCGGCGATATTGCCGCCCATGGTCATGGTGCGCCCCTTGTTCCTAGAGTAGATGCCTATTTACTCAGTGACCCCCAAGAAGACCGTTGTATTCAAAATATTGGCGGTATTGGTAATGTAACTTATCTCCCCGCCCGTGGTGATGATTGGTTGTCTCAAATTCTGGGTTGGGATACAGGACCCGGTAATAGTCTTTTGGATTTGGCTGTCAAATATTTTACCAACGGGACTAAAACCTATGATGAAAACGGAGCTTGGTCGGCTAGTGGCACACCCTGTCAGTCCTTAGTAGAACAATGGCTTCAACAAGAATATTTTCACTTACCACCGCCTAAATCCACAGGTCGAGAGTTATTTGGTGTCCATTACTTAAATCAATGCTTAGAAGATGCCCAAACCTATCAACTCAATCCTGCCGATTTTTTAGCCACGATCACCGAACTAACAGCAGTTTCTATCGTTCATAGTTATGAAACTTTTCTACCTAGAAGGCCACATAAGGTAATATTATGTGGTGGGGGTAGTCGCAATATTTACTTAAAATATCGGCTACAGTTATTATTAGGGAAAGTGCCAGTTTCAACTACAGATGAATTTAGTTTAAGTGCTTCATTTAAAGAGGCGATCGCATTTGCAGTTTTAGCATACTGGCGACACTTATGTATTCCTGGTAACTTACCCGCCGTTACAGGAGCATCTCAAGAGGTACTTTTAGGCGAAATTCACGGTAATTATGGCTAAGTTAGCTATAATTTTCCTTGTTTTTTCTCAGAAAGTAAGGTGGTTTCGTGTTTCTAAAATTTGACTGTACTGGTACAACACTAAGGAATTGAGCAGTGGGGCATACTTTTTTATTAGAACCAGGGCGTTGGGTCATGCAAGGTAGCTGGTTAGAGCGTAATAGTCTACCAATTCCCTTAAAAGGTTTGACATTAGTAGTGTGGAATCGAGATAATTGGTTCTCTATGGCCACAAAATTAATCTTTCCTAATAGCGATCGCCCGGAAATCTCTTTTCAGTACAAGGGACGACTACACGATGGAGACAGACAGTATACTTTTTTGCTACAACATAATTCCTTAGGACAAATTGAAGGTGAAGGCTGGATTTGTCCAGAGACCATTGTACAAAGATATTGGGTACTGGGAGATAACTCCACTGACCTTCGGTATCGTCAAAGACGTAGTGGTTTTGAAACTCTACATCGGCTGAATGATGATCAATATTACCTAACCAGTGGTATCCTTTCGGGTCATTCTTTAGACAGTACAATGGAAGCTAATCTAAAACGACAAACATATTAGTTACACTTACCCATAGATAGATTAATTATATTGAAGAGCAAGTCAATTAACGTCAATGGAGGATAAATCCTGCCCCTAGCCTTCATCCCTTGTCTAAAGCCCAGGTGTGGCTGACTCAGGAAGCCCCACCTTCAAGGGTTTTCGGCATTTTCCTTATAAGAGTTAAAATTATCCTAGGGACAATTGATGAATTTTCCCTACAAGGGTTTGGTGGTTATGCACATTTAATTACCACCAGAGGTCTATTTAAAACATAGCAACTAAACTAATTGCGTGAATCTACCCAAACAAAGAGATAACTAGCCACAAACTCCTGTCTCATCTGGAGTTTATGGTGACTGCATTCTCCTTTGATTAACAACACCTACAAAATTAAGTTGGAATTATTAAACATTGGAGTCGAAATTTTCTATGTCAGACCCCAACATTGGTCACTTACTCGGAAAACGTTACCTACTACAAGAGCTTATTGGTTCTGGAGCAATGGGACGAGTTTATCGTGCTAAGGATACTTTGCTGGGAGGAGTGCCTGTTGCTGTCAAGTTTTTAGCTTTGTCTATCGGAAATGAAAAAATGCGTTTGCAAGACCGATTTCAGCGAGAAGCAAAAACCTGCGCCTTATTAGGTCAAAAAAGTATCCATATTGTCCGAGTCATGGACTATGGCATAGATGAAACCTACTATGTCATGGAATATCTACAAGGACACAGCTTAAGTCATATCATTCGCAAACAACCCTTAAAATTACCAAGATTTCTCAGCATGGCCAGACAAATTGGTCTGGGCTTACAATGCGCTCATGATGGTATTCCCGTAGATGGAGTGATATGTCCCATCATCCACCGTGATATCAAACCTGGCAATATAATGGTGATTCAAGATCCTAGTTTTGGAGAATTACTCAAAGTTCTCGACTTCGGTATTGCTAAGTTACTCATGTCTGATGGCGACCATACAAAATTCTATTTAGGCACTTTAGCTTATTCTTCACCTGAACAAATCGAAGGTAAAGAACTAGATAATCGCTCCGATATCTACAGTTTTGGCATCATGATGTTTGAAATGCTCACCGGCAAAATGCCTTTAGTCGCAGCAACGAACTCTTTTGGAGCATGGTATAAAACACATACCTTTGGAAAACCCCAGACATTTACAGAAGCTGCTCCCAACTTATCCATTCCAAAACAGTTGGAAGATGTAATTATGAGTTGCCTGGCTAAAAAAGCTAGTGAACGTCCCCAAAGTATCAATGACATCATTAATATACTCGCAGCCATAGAGCAAACTCAGGACAAACGCATTCCGGTCTCAGATGCTACCACTATTATTAATAATCCTATCTATCAGAACTCTGACGAAACTATCAAAACTAATTTCCCTCTAGTTCCCATCCCAGAACCGAAAATAAAAACCGATCCGTGGACAACTCCACTTCCCTATAACAATACACAAGTAGAACTACGAACATATTCAGCTAATAATGATGTCGCACAGCTTGTAACCTGGCCACACAATAAACCAATTGCGGATATTGTGTTTATTCAACCCATTTACCAAGATCAAAATCTGTTACCAGCACTATGGGTAATGCTCCCTAAGGCAGAAATCGAAAAGCGGTTAGTTTGTACACGATACAATCAATTTCTCTTTATTTCTGCCCCCCATCCTGTCATATTATGGATTACAGTTATTTATACTCGTCAACATGGGGCTAAATGGTTGCCCTATTATTTAGATATCAAAACCAGTTTTGGTCAAGAAATTACCCGTCTATTACAACAGACCGGGCAATATCGGATCTTATTCTTTACCAAAGAAACTCCTAATCCCTGTACACATATACTACCTTCCAGCATTGCCCCGGATCAACGTCAACGCCTACAACAATGGCTCTTATCTAGCAATTTATCCTCCCTATCAACGGATGTTCACACAAGTAAAAGTTTATTAAAAAAAGAATATGAGAAAATTAAGCCCAAAATATTATCTAAGTTAGAAACAATTGATACTGATTCACCTTTTGATCTTTCTGGTTGATGGATTCACGCTCGTTGACAAATTAAATATGGTCTAATTACCAGTCTTTAATTAAAATCTGAAATGAGATTTTGATCAAAGTTGACGCCCCAGCATCCCCAGCTTTTTTCCTATACTGGAAACCAGCAAGAGAAGGAGGTCGCCCACTGCAACACAAGAATAATAACTCTATGCCATAGTGGAACCTGAATCTAGACCCCACTGCTGTTTGAGCAGTTCTTGATAAGTTGCCTCACGTACTACCATTTGCTCATACAGTTTCACTAAAAAGTCTTGAGCTTGTTCATGGCTCATGTGTTGGACTTGAGTGGCAAAAGAGCGAATGCTAAATTGCTGTTCCAAAGACAGGTTAATTGGTTGATTCATAATGAACTCCAAAATAAGCAACGTGTAAAACCGATATTGACAACACAAATTCAAGAGTCAGGAGTCAAGGTGAGATGAAAATAAGCTTTCCTTTCTGATTTGGATACTGTACTACCTGAATTTGCCATCTGGTATATCACATAACAGTCCGAAGAAATCATTCTTGGGCTAGATGTTGCCTGGATATTTGTTTCTTGATATTAAGAAAGATAACAAGTATTTGACAATTTGCCCATGTTTTTTGATTGATTTTTTTGAGGTAGTATTTGTCCTCAGTATAATGGTATAATAATTGACAAAAATCTCGCAAAAATAATGGTTGCAAGACTTAAAGCATATTGACTTGAACAGGATAAGTATTGAGTTGAGTGTTAGTTAATATTCTTGATGCCGGTTTTTTCTGCCTAATTGGGTTTAATTTTTTCTTTTCCCTATTCCCTATTCCCTATTGTCTTACTTCATCTGTTATTGGATTGCTATTTTCAGACACATTCCCAAGTGGAATATGCTACTTATGGCAATTATGGAAATTTAAGCTCCTGTGGTAATCTCTGGAAATTACAAATATTTGTATCAAGTTATGAATAGGAAAAATGCTCAAATTGAACAAATTAATAAGTATATTTACTTTTTTATTGAGGTATGCACTGCTATAACATAGCAAAGAGACTGCAAAAAACTGATACGCCCTTTCAAAACAATGAGAAACAGAGGTTTAGCATTACGCCTTACCTCTTACCAAGTAATAGTCAATATTAATTAAGCACCCTCGGAGCGATCGCTTTTTTGACCGGGGGAAGACTCATAAAGAGCATCTAACTGTTCTCTAGCATCTTCAACATTAATAGAGCGCATCACCAACAGAGGTTCTTTAATCACATTACCTGCACTGTCTAATAACTCAGGATGGGGTACATATTGTTTTCTATTGGCATAATAACCAAAGCCACCTTGTGATGATGGATAATTTGGATAGTTTCGTTCTCTGTCAAAACTGAACATGATCAGATTACGAATTAAATTACCAACAGCTATAAACGCCAAAATGGTGAACGCTAAAATATAGAGTAGGTGTAGCATGGAATTTTCCTCCAGAATAGCAGTAGTTAAAATGTTATGTTGTAGAACTTAAAACCCCGTAAATAATTGTGTATTTACGGTAAACAGAGAATGTAAAATTCTTTACTTGTGCGCGTATGTTATATGATTGAATCCTTATATTCAGATTAAGGTAACATGGAACACATGATTTTTTTATGAAAACAATGTTAAGAATCGTCTCATATTTTGACAATCTTCCGGATCTTGATATCTTTTCAAATAGACGATGATTCCCTGGATAGACCTAAACGCATTCCTACACTCCAACATTCTGTAACTAATTGATGCCAAGAGGTAACAGTTGTCATATCAATTCCCGCCTGTTGATTAGTCGCCGCAAATAACATCTTGGCTGTTATGAGTTGATTTTTTGCAGTTTTGACTCGCTGCATTAAGTCAAATTGCTCATTTTCACTCATAAATTGAATTTTCTCATTTTCCAGGATTTGCTCGTAGTGATCAAACCAATATTGAAAATCCTCTAACAGTGGTTCTAGGATGACTTTTAGCAACTGGGCATTGGATAGATTTGAGTTCTCCATATATGAGAAGCATATTTCCTAATTCTTTTTTTATATTAACGTTATTTACGATTCTTAACAATCCTCTAATTTTCTCAGATATCTGATCTACAAAATAAAATCTGTAATCTGATATACAAAATATGATTATATAGTAGAAAAATAAGATTTGTCCTGATCCCTGTGGTGTAAAGCAAGATATGTCTGAGGAAGGAGTTTAGGAGTAAACAAATCAATTCTCAATCTTGTTCATCTTTTAATCGGGGGATATTATGCCCATTTTGCCCGATAACTGTCTGATTCTGACAAAAATCAAAATCTACTTCATCAAAAATTCATATAAGTTCCGGTAAATTACTGATAAATATCTGTAGTGTATAATTTATAAGAGTTTTGACTTATATCGTTACTTTTAAATTAACGCTATTGGTAGGGTGTGGTTCGACAAGCTCACCAACCACGTCAGATATCAAGAATACGTTTATTTGCATGATTTATGCTATCTGATACACCCTGCAACTATGGTTAAAGTTAATAATATTGAAGAATTACTTAAGTTTAAATTCTTTCAAACCAATTCTTTAAAGCCCGATGAAAAAATATATTTAAACTCTGATTTTTAGAATTTTGCTTTGCAAATTCAATCTCAGTTGAAGTTATTTTACCAAGTTTTTTGTCCACCGCTTTAACTATAGCTGCATTATTCCAATCTGTCCAAATTCTAAATCTATCAATATTTTCTTGTATATCTCCCCATAAAAAATTACGAGGTAGCCATAAAAATAACACAAGTTCTTTTTTACTACTGTTTAACCTTAATTCAGCACAATTTTTAGTTTTACCATTACCATAATAAACACTACCATCTTTGGCTATTTCTTGCATACGATTATCAAACTGTAAAATTGTTTCTCGAAATGTTAGTAGTTTATCTCTTTCTTGGGGTGTACATTTTTCAATTAATTGATAAAACCATTTATGAGGAGTAGGAATATCTTTTCTTATATGATGTTCTGGAAAATAATCAAAATCTAATTTCCAGTTGAGAGTAGTATCTGCATCAATTATGTTCAGACTAAAGTTTTGCTCTTGAAAAATAATTTTAAACTTGATTAAAACCTCATGTTAACTACATACACTGCAAAATATACTAAAATCAATAGCGGCTATATGGGACAATTAATAGAATGGCAAGAAGTCATTACTGAAGGAGAAACTTTAGAAGAATGTAGAGCTATGTTACAAGATGCTCTCCAAGAAATGATCATTGCTTATCGTGAACAAAATAAAGAAATTCCCACAGGAAACTCTTTAATTGAACAAATTCCCGCAGAGGTTTGATTGTGTCAGTAAAACGAAAAGACTTAATTAAATATTTAGAAGAAAATGGATATTATTTATTACGGGAAGGTGGCAATCATTCTATTTATACTGCGGTATGCACTTGAATGAGATACAGAATTTACCTAAAAAACTATACACTCTCATGACTTTCAACTCTGTTCCCTATTCCCTGCGATGCACTGAGCTTGCGATGCCCTGAGCGAGTCGAAGTGCGATGCACTGAGCCTGTCGAAGTGCGATGCACTGAGCCTGTCGAAGTGTTCCCTGCTATATCAATTATCTATGTTAAACCTCACTAAAATTCAAACCCTAGCTCAAGAATACAGTCCCCAGGAAATTTTTGCAGCATTAGTATGGCAACGACAATTTAATGAATTTAATGGAGAAGAAGTTATTCAGGATCTTAGTCAAAATACTCATCTCTGGACGAGTTTTCTATTTACAAAACCGATTTTTGCACCCGATGAACATGGGTTAAGTTTCGGAGGTTTAGTAGATACATTATTAGCAATGGCAAATTATCACCCCATGCCAGAACCAAGTATAATTCACTTTATTCCTTATCCTGCCGATACTCTCTACATATTGACGGAAAACCAAGATACTATAGTTTCTCAGCTTTTAGATTTGGGTAAAAAGTGGCGTGCAGACTCAGTAGATATTACAGATGGTAATAATGAAGAGTATGGTTTGCGACTGCGACGCAGGTTACAAATGCGGTTACAAGGTGGTTTAGAAAGTGAGTCTTGTTGGGAACAGCGAGATGCTGTAGTTATTACTTATTGGTGGGATTAAGTTAGGTGACAGGTGAGAGAATATTCTCCCCACCTCCCCATTTAGTTTTGCCAGAGGTCTGTGCTTGGGATAAATTAGGAGAATCCATAGTTGGTGGCTTATCATCTGTAAAGATATTTTTTGTCAACTTTATTTTTAACACTTCGCCTAAATAACAGCCGATGTCGCCAAATCAAGAAACCCAACCACCAGAGAAAATCTATTTACCCCGTACCAGCGAGTCAGAAACATTAAAAAAGATTCGCCATACCGCTTCCCACGTCATGGCCATGGCCGTACAAAAGCTGTTTCCCAAGGCGCAAGTTACCATTGGTCCGTGGATTGAAAACGGTTTTTATTATGACTTCGATAGTCCAGAACCCTTTAGTGATAAGGATTTAAAAGCCATCCAAAAAGAGATGGTGAAGATTATTAACCGCAAACTGCCAGTTATTCGGGAAGAAGTCAGCCGCGAGGAAGCACAAAAGAGAATTGAAGCAATCAATGAACCTTATAAATTAGAAATTCTTGCAGATATTAAACAAGAACCCATCACCATTTATCATTTAGGTGAAGAATGGTGGGATTTGTGCGCTGGGCCCCACTTGGAAAACACCAGGGAAATCAACCCCAAAGCCATAGAATTAGAAAGCGTAGCTGGTGCTTATTGGCGCGGAGATGAAACCAAAGCCCAATTACAGCGTATTTATGCTACCGCTTGGGAAACTCCCGAACAATTAGCAGAACATAAACGCCGCAAAGAAGAAGCATTAAGACGTGACCACCGTAAACTGGGTAAAGAACTAGGTTTATTTGTTTTCTCCGACTCTGTGGGTCCTGGTTTACCGCTTTGGACTCCCAAAGGTACTTTATTACGAAGCATTTTAGAAGACTTCCTGAAAAAAGAACAATTAAAACGGGGTTACTTACCTGTTGTTAGTCCCCATATTGCCAGAGTTGATTTATTTAAAACATCGGGACATTGGCAAAAATACAAGGAAGATATGTTTCCTTTAATGGCTGAAGATGAGGAAGCAAAAGCTATTGAACAGGGTTTTGTCCTCAAGCCGATGAACTGCCCATTTCATATTCAAATATACAAGAGTGAATTACGATCCTATCGGGAATTACCGATGCGGTTGGCAGAATTTGGCACAGTTTACCGCTATGAAAAATCCGGGGAATTAGGAGGTTTAACTAGAGTTCGTGGTTTTACTGTTGATGATTCTCACTTATTTGTAACTCCTGAACAATTAGATCAGGAATTTCTCAATGTTGTAGATTTAATTTTGACTGTATTTAGAAGTCTGCAACTCAAGAATTTTAAAGCGAGATTGAGCTTCCGTGATCCAGCCAGTGATAAATATATTGGTGGGGATGAAGTATGGGATAAAGCGGAAGGTGCGATTCGTCGCGCTGTGCAACAATTGGGAATGGATCATTTTGAAGGTATTGGAGAAGCGGCTTTTTATGGTCCAAAACTGGATTTTATTTTCAGTGATGCGTTAGATAGAGAATGGCAATTAGGAACGGTGCAGGTAGATTATAATTTACCTGAACGCTTCGATTTAGAATATGTAGCTGAAGATGGTGCGCGTAAACGTCCGGTAATGATTCACCGCGCACCCTTTGGATCTTTAGAAAGATTAATAGGGATTTTAATTGAAGAGTATGCAGGTGATTTCCCCTTGTGGTTAGCACCGGTGCAAATTAGACTTTTACCTGTGGGTGATCTGCAATTAGACTTTACCAAAGAAGTAGCTGCGAAAATGGTAGCTTTGGGAATACGTGCAGAAGTTGATTTAAGTGGCGATCGCCTGGGTAAATTGATTCGCAACGCCGAAAAAGATAAAATACCCGTGATGGCGGTGGTAGGTGCGAAGGAAGTAGAAACCAATTCTTTAAGTATTCGTACCCGTGCTTCTGGGGAGTTAGGAACTATCCCCGTGAATATAGTTTTGGATAAGTTAGAGTATGCGATTGCTAACTTTGAGAATTTGTACATTGATGTTGCTGATGTAACGTCTCAACAAGCACCAGATGTTACTGAAGCAGCATTCCAACAAGTACCAAATGTTAGTGATGCCAAATCTGAACAAGTACAACCCGTTACATTACCTGTCTACTCATTCAAATCCTTGGTTTATATTGCATCAGCTATATTTTATTTAGTGGCTGCATGGGCAATATGGTTGTGGTTATACAACGGTAGCTGATACCTATGATCTGTTTCAAAAATTAGGTATTTTTTAAATAAGGAAGGAGGAGCAACCACATAGTATTAGAAACTGGGAATCACTTTAAGTAGAAAAAACCTGGCTGGGTAATTCCCAGCCAATCAACAAATTAACTCAAAATCAAACTATGAGTACCACAAAAGAACAAGTACAATCTCTTTTACAACAACTTCCAGATGATTGCACAATTGAGGATATTCAATATCATTTATATGTAATTGAAAAAGTACGTCGTGGTTTAGAAGTAGCTGATAAAGAGGGAACTATTTCACAAGTAGCAATAGAAGATTATTGTCTGAACAAAGCAATGAATGAATCTATGAATACACCATTGCTAGATCGTAATCAAGCTTTAGCTTATCTTGAGGAAGAATAATCTTGAAAGTTCCATAATATTAGATTAAGATTATAATTATGCCAGCTAAGGATATTTATCACGATAGTGTAACAAAAGCTCTTGAAAAAGATAATTGGATAATTACAGATGATCCATTAAAGTTAACTTGGGGTAAACGAGACTTTTTCGTTGATATTGGTGCAAGAAAATTAATAGCTGCACAAAAAGGAGAATTGAAAATTGCGGTAGAAATTAAAAGTTTTGCGGGACTTTCTCAAGCAACAGAATTAGAAAAAGCATTAGGACAATACATTTTATATCGTAATATTCTAGAAGAAAAAGAACCAGAACGTTTATTATATTTAGCGATTAGAAGAGGAACATTTAATGATATCTTCTCAGAACCCATTGGTGATTTAGTCATCCAGAAAAATCAAATTAAGCTTCTGATAGTTGATGAAAAAAAGGAGATAATCATAAAATGGATAAATTAGCTAATTATCGTCAAGTTATTGAAAAAATCCTCACTGAATATGCTGCTATTCCCTATCATTATGGAGATTTAAAAGCAGAATTAATTATTAGCAAAGATGAAAATCGTTATTTGGTGATTACATCAGGATGGGAAGATGACGCTAGAGTTCATGCTTGTATTATACATCTGGATATTATTGATGATAAAATCTGGATTCAAAGTGATAGCACAGAAGATGGCATCGCTTTAGACTTGTTAGCAGCAGGAATACCCAAAGAAAATATTGTTTTAGGATTTCACCAACCTAATATCAGACAATATACAGGTTTTGCTATTGCTTAAAATTCACCACCATAAAACTATGACATAATTGCCCTAAATAGACATCATTTCTGATCTTTAGGCTAGATGATACCAGAAAAGGGTACAAATAAGGAAAGAAAAGAATCTTTATATAATCAATGCCGTTTACCAGTGCAATCAACTTGAGTATTCCCTTATTGGCCACTGCCACAGAAACAGCAGACAGTTCTATGGTCTTAGCTGCCGTATTACTGAGTTTAGTCGTTATTTACTTTGCCAGCAAACTTGGGGGAGAATTATCAAATAAAGTCGGTTTGCCCCCTGTATTGGGCGAACTGGTGGGAGGAGTCATCATCGGTGTGTCCGTGCTGCATTTGCTAGTATTTCCCGAAGGTGGTACAGACACTAGCAATTCTTTAATCATGTACTTCCTCCAAACTACCGCCGGCTTAACCCCAGAAGCCACTCCCCAGGTATTTGCAGCCCAGTCAGAGGTAATTTCCACTTTATCGGAATTGGGCGTGATCATCCTCCTCTTTGAAATTGGCTTGGAGTCCAACCTCAAAGACCTCATGGCCGTAGGTATTCAAGCCTTCGTCGTTGCCAGCGTGGGAGTTATAGTTCCCTTTGCCGCCGGCACAGTGGGGTTAATGACCATCTTTGGTATCAGTGCCATACCCGCAATTTTTGCTGGTGCAGCCTTAACAGCTACCAGTATTGGTATTACCTCCAAAGTCCTTTCCGAAATAGGTAGATTAAATTCCAAAGAAGGGCAAATTATTCTCGGTGCAGCCGTCATTGATGACATCCTGGGAATTATTGTTCTGGCAGTAGTTGGCAGTTTAGCTAAAGATGGCGTAGTAGATGTCGGTAACGTTATTTATCTGATCATTAGTGCCAGCGTGTTTCTCATTGGTGCGATTGTTTTAGGTAATGTATTTAATAAATCATTTGTAGCGATCGCAGACCAACTCAAAACTAGAGGCGAATTAGTCATCCCTGCTTTTATTTTCGCCTTTATCATGGCTTATTTAGCCTCCGTCATCCATTTAGAAGCCATTCTTGGCGCTTTTGCGGCAGGTTTAGTTCTGGAAGAAACCGATAAACGGAAAGAACTACAAAAGCAAGTGATCCCTATTGCTGATATGCTAGTTCCAGTCTTCTTTGTCACCGTTGGCGCAAAAACTGATTTAGGAGTCTTAAATCCAGCCATTCCCACTAATCAAGAAGGCTTAATCATGGCAATTTTCCTGATTATAGTCGCCATCATCGGTAAAGTAGTTACAGGCTTGACAGTATTTGGTCAACCAGGAATCAACCGTTTGGCTATTGGTGTGGGAATGATTCCCAGAGGTGAAGTAGGCTTAATATTTGCTGGTGTAGGTGCAGCTAGTGGTGTTCTTTCTAAACCATTAGGAGCAGCAATTATTATGATGGTTATTCTCACCACATTTATTGCTCCTCCCCTGTTAAGATTGGTATTTCCAGACTCGGACACCGCCACAAATTTAGACAATAACCTTGGAGAATCATTAGCAGCAGAACCACCACAGACTCTAATCAGCACAAAAGATGATTAATAATTGCCAAATCAATGTAAATTCCCGGTAGAATCAACACGACATACACCAAAACTGGATAATTCAGGAGATTAGAGGAAACCTATCTTTTCTAATCTCCGTCTTCTTTGATAAGTTCTTAAATCTTGAAATTGCAAATCCACACAACACCCAACAAAGTAGAAAACACAATCTCATTCATAGATGACTCCTATATACTTTACAGTCAGAATTCAGATGAGGCAAAAAGATCCCTGAATTCTGTGATCAATTTATCATTTATGGACACAATCAATGAAAGAAGTCGAGGATCTGGGTATGAGCAATTGCCATATCTGAATACTTACAATTTACACAGTTTTCCTACCTTGGTTATTTCTCGTAGTAAACTTAATAATGATTGCGATTCTGATATTCTTTAAACACAGTTTTTATACAGTCACTACTTTGCTACTAACCAATTGGAGGCGATATCCCGCCAATTTGTCTCATTAATTGACAGGGGTGGGAATTTTTCGTACATATATCTATATAATAATTGCATCTTTTATAATTAATCAATTTAGCTGAGGAGAAAAATTAAAATCTTGCCTATTACCAACTCTAAGATCCTTAAAAAAAGGAACTAATTTACTCAAATTATATCAGGAGAAAAATTGTGAAATCATACTGGTTATTACCCGCTACTTTTGGTACTGTTCTCATGCTATCGTCACCAGCGTTAGCTGCTAAATTAGAATCTTGGCGATTTGATCGCAATCAAAACCTATTAGAAATTAACACAAGTGGCGGTGTACAACCAAAAGCCCAACTCGTTTTTAATCCCACCCGGTTAGTAATTGATTTACGAGGTGTACAATTGGGACGTTCCCAAATAACTCAACAAATAGGAGGAGGAATTAAAGAAATTCGTTTAGGTCAATTTAATGAACAAACAACCCGCATAGTAGTAGAATTTAATCCTGGTTATAACGTAGATCCTAAACAAATTAAATTTGTTGCTAAAAAAGCTAATCGTTGGGTTGTACAATTACCAAATTTAGAAAATAATTTAAACTCATCTGTCGTTGACAACAATCTAGATAATAACTACAATTTAGCTAAGATAGATCCTACAGATTCTTCAGCCAAACCAGAATTTTCCCCCATAGCTGCTAACCCCAGAGAAGCAACACAATTAGAGAATTTACAAGTCACTGGTGATGGCTTTTTTCTCCGTACTAACGGAGCAAAACCTCAAACTAGAATCATTAGAAGCCGTGATAAAAAGTTAATCTTTTTAGATATTCTTGGTACTACTTTAGCCCCCAATTTAAATCAGGGAAATTTAGTAGTTAATAAATATGGTGTTGAGCGTGTTGACTTTACCCAATTACGGACAAAACCAGCATCTGTTCGTCTCACATTCAAAGTAGATGAAGATGCGCCCGAATGGCGAGTTACACCCAGTAAAAATGGTTTAGTTATACTACCTTCACGGCGTAGTTTTAATTCACCAGAAAATGAGAATTTTCCCGCCACTAGAATCAATAATAGCTCTCCAGCTACCATTCAAGCTGTAGAAATTGTTGATAATGGCACAAAATTGCTAATTCGTGCTGATCAACCAATATCCGCTACCAGTAGTAATTGGGATCGGAACTCTGGCTTCTTTCGCATTACTATTCCCAATGCTAAATTAGCTAATCAAGTGAAAGGCCCAGTTTTTGATACCAATAGTCCTATTCTCCGACTGCGTTTACAACCCCAACCGCCAAATACTGTAGTTATCCTAGTTCAACCAGCATCAGGTGTTAACATAGGGGCACTCAACCAAGACAGAGATGAACTTTTATCTCTGTCACTGCAACGATATCGCCAAATGAGGCCACCCATAGGTTTACCGCCCATATTCCCACCTAACCCAGAATTACCTGATCTTAATCCATCACAACCACAAATGAGACCGCGACGCTCAGTTCCCAAAGGTAAATTAGTAGTGATGATTGATCCTGGACATGGTGGCCAAGATTCAGGGGCGGTTGGTATTGGTGGAGTCCTGGAAAAGGATATTATTTTACCTATTGGCAAAAGAGTTGCAGACATTTTAGAACGCAATGGCATCCAAGTAATTATGACTAGAGACTCTGACTATTTTGTGACTTTACCAGGGCGGGTAGCTATGGCAGAACGGGCTAATGCGGATGTATTTGTCAGTATCCATGCTAATTCCGCAGGTGCCAATCGTCCGGAAGTTAGTGGCTTAGAAACCTATCATTATGACAGTGGTTTAACACTAGCGCGAATTGTCCATAGTAAAATTCTGCAAAGTCTCAATGTCCGTGACAGAAACGTCAGAAAAGCGAGATTTTATGTTCTTCGCAAAACTTCTATGCCCTCAATTTTAGTAGAAACAGGTTTCATCACCGGTAGAGAAGATGTTGCTAACCTGACAAATTTAACCTATCAAAATCAAATGGCAGAAGCGATCGCCCAAGGTATAATTCAGTATTTAAGATCCAGATAACCAGTAATTCTGAATACTTACTACATCATCAATCCTAGAAAAATAAATTTGTTGACAAAACCTCTTGACAAACTGGGAACACTAATAATCAATATGCTAGAATCTTACGCCATTAGTCTTGTCTTACTACCAACACCAAAATCTTTTACTTGAGCAAAGTTATGGTCGTGATGGAATGAGGATTAGCCAAGATGTTGAGATATTGACAAATTCTATGAATGCAACTGGAGGAGAAAATATTGTGAAACTACATTGGTTAATACCTAGCACTTTTGGAACAGTCCTCACGCTATCTGCCCCAGCTTGGGCGGCAAAATTAGAATCTTGGCGCTTTGATCCAAATCAAAACCGGCTGGAAATTAACACATCCAGCCCAGTTCAACCCGAAGCCAAACTTATTTTTAACCCGACTCGGTTAGTCATTGATTTACCCAATACTGAATTTGGTCGTCCACAGTTGAGTCAACAAGTTGGTGGCAAAATTCGCGTCATTCGCATCGGCCAATTTGACGAGCAAACAACCCGCCTTGTAGTTGAACTAGCTTCTGGTTATACATTAAATCCTCAGCAGATCAAATTTATTCCCGATACAGGTAAACGTTGGATAGTCGAACTCCCAGAACCAGAAATTTCTAGTGGGGAATCAGGAACAACATCATCACCTTCATCATCCGATGAATCATCGCAAACCGCACCCTCCCCCAGAAATATTTACAACGTAGTTAGAAGCAATCTAATTCCGCCATCTAGGAGAGAACAACCATCCCCAGGCATAGTTAAAATTAATCAATTCCGAGTTACAGGTGATGGGTTTTTCATCAGTACCAGTGGTGGTAATCCCCAATTACAGGTTAACAGCAGTCCAGACAATCGCTCTGTCAATATTGATATCATTGGTGCAGCCTTATCACCCAATCTCCAACAACGGGATCTATTAGTTAATCGCTATGGTGTCCGTCGTATCCAGTTTAGCCAATTATCCAGTCGTCCTACTGCTGTACGTATGACTTTGCAGTTAAACAGCACCAATGGTAACTGGCAAGCTGTCACTAGCGGTGAAAGTGGTTTTGTCGTCATTCCTGATCATTGGACAAAGTTATCTAATGATGATCAATCCCCCCTAGCATCAGTCAACGACTCTCCAGCGATGATTCAATCTGTAGAAATAGGTGGCAATGGCACACAATTACTAATTAAAGCCAATAAAGCCATCTCTGGTAGCAGTAGTTGGGATAGAAACTCCGGTCTATTTCGCATCACCATTCCCCATGCTAAATTAGCCAATCAGATTCAAGGCCCCACCTTTGTTGCTAATAGTCCTATTCTCAAAGTCCGTCTCCAACCCCAAGCTCCTGATACTATTGTTGTTTTGCTCCAACCTGCTGCCAACGTTAAGTTTGGCATCCTTAATCAGGTTACATCTGGGTTATTAGCTCTACAACTACAACCCACATTGCGCCCTCTAGGGTCTTTGATCACACCCCCTAAACTACCTATCCCACGATTGGATAGTCCTAGTTTTACTTTAGATTCTCCCTCAACTAAACTCCAGACCCGTTTACCATTACCTAAAGGCAAAGTTTTAGTCGTGATTGATCCTGGCCATGGCGGTAAGGATTCTGGCGCTCCTGGACTGGGTGGTTTACTAGAAAAAGATGTGGTTCTGCCTATTGGCACCCAATTAGGAAAAATTTTAGAGCAAAATGGTGTGCAAACTGTTCTCACCCGCGATGCTGACTTCTTTGTAGAACTGCCAGGACGAGTAGAGATAACCAAACGTGTAAATGCTACTTTATTTGTCAGTATTCATGCTAATTCTGTAGATAACCGCCCTGATGTCAATGGATTAGAAGTTTATTATTATGACAGTGGTTATAGTTTGGCTGAAAATGTTCGCCAAGCTATTCTGGCAGATATTACTACCCTGAATAATCGAGGTACTCGTAAAGCTAGATTTTATGTACTCAGAAAAAATACTATCCCTGCTATTTTAGTAGAAACAGGCTATATGACTGGTCAAGAAGATAATCCCCGCTTGGGATCTAGAGATTATCAAAATCGCATGGCTGAAGCGATCGCCCATGGTGTTCTAAATTATTTAAAACAAAGATAATAGTTGTCAGTTGTTGTTTTCTAACCACTGACCCCTGACCCCTGACCGAAAAATTTTAGATTTTGGATTTTAGATTTTGGATTGGGAATTTTTGGTACAAGTCCCGCCCCTTCAGGGCATAATTAATTCCAAAATCCCCAATCTAAAATCCTCAAGATCCACACTTGAGGGTGGAGTAAATCCAAAATCCAAAATACTCGCCGCGCTGCGTACGCTTCGCTAACGGAAATCCAAAATTGATTGACCGCTGACCAAAATCTAAATTAATATTTGCTGTGTTCTCACCTTCTATTTTTGATTATCATTTTGATACTTTCTCCCATCTAGAACCCCAACGCGCTCCTATTGGAGTCTTTGATAGTGGTGTTGGTGGTCTCACCGTACTTCGGCAAATTTATCAGCAACTTCCCAACGAATCTATTATTTATGTCGGGGATACCGCCCGTCTGCCCTATGGTATTCGTTCCCAAGCAGAAATTTTACAGTTTGTCCGAGAAATCCTTTATTGGATGCAGCAGCAACGGGTGAAAATGGCAATCATGGCCTGTAACACCAGTTCCGCTTTCGCCTTGGATATCGTCCGCCAAGAATTTAATTTTCCCATTTTAGGGGTGATTTTACCAGGTGCAAAGGCCGCAGTCGAACAAGGAAAACGGATTGGTGTCATTGCTACCCCTGCCACCGCTCAAAGCAATGCCTATCGTCGAGCTATTTTAGAAATTCAATCCAATGTCCAAGTTTGGCAAGTCAGTTGTCCTGAATTTGTCCCACTCATTGAACAAAATCGCATCCATGACCCCTACACAACGGAAATAGCTAAAACCTATCTTGAACCTTTGCTTCAGCAAGAAATAGATACTTTAGTCTATGGTTGTACCCATTATCCCCATTTGTCTCCGGTTTTGCGATCGCTCCTTCCTAGTCAAGTCAAACTAATTGACCCCGCAATTCATGTCGTCACTGCTTGCTCTCAAGAATTAGATATACTAGGTATTAAAAATACTTATCCATCCATGGCCACCCGTTTCGCCGTCAGTGGTTGTCCTCAAGCATTTACCCAATCCGCCCTCAAGTGGCTAGGTTATACCCCCATGGTAGAACAAGTTTGTTTTGCTGATGCAGTTGTATCTTAAGGGCAGGAGTTCAGGAGTTCAGAAGTCAGGAAGAAGGAAGAAAGAAGATAATTTTCTCCCCTGGTCCCCTGGTTCCCTGCTTCCTGTTCTCTCTCATTGACTATTAACAACTTCACTCACATTTGCTGTCAATCCTCTCTTTTCCTTGACATTACTAGAACCGCTTTGATTGATATCTTTTCTACCTGTTCGCTTTGCTAATGCTAATAATAAGTAAACACTAAACAAGTATCCAGCAGCTAAAATAAATATCATCATAGGCATATTTCCGTAAATCATTGTTTCACCATCTTCGCTTGCTAAAGAATATAAAATTGCATAAAAAGCTAGCAAGACTCTAGTTACATCAAGTATCTACTTGATTACTGTAGTTAGCTATACAAATATTACCAGTAGAAACACTAATTTTTCTGGGCAATCGGTTTATTTTTAATATCAACTTTCCCAGTCCATACATCCGACAGCAGCAAAATTGCTTATTAGCAAAGAACTACTGCGCTCATCAGTAGTCTACCTAGCCTGTGTTATTGACTTCATTCCAAATTAAACAAATATATACTGTTACTTAACGTGCGCTGAATACGTTGAGTTGATTCCATCACTGGAAAAGTATAATTTGATTTAAAAGGCACGATGAACGCACAAAAGCAAAGGAATATGTCCCACACTCTTTTAGGCGACTAATTATTTTACACTCACAACACTATTGCGTAAAATCACCCAAGGATGGTCTTACTTAGGAAGTGAATAATCTGAAAAGTTTAATATCCTTACGTATTAGCCTAACACAACCTAATTGAATTTAAAGCTAATTTCTAGACTAAATTCAAAAATTTTTTGTTCCTGACAGACACCTTGAGGTTGTTACTAGTATGTGTTTTAAAATTTACAGATAATTCGAGATAACTACGCAAAATCCTGTACACAAAAATTAAATTCACCCAGTAATCTTTAAAAATTTATTATCATAACATAATTTCAATCCTGGTTATAAAAAACTTAATAAATATTGAAAATGAGATTCCCAGAGGAAAACTTTGCGCTCACACTGGGTTATCTTAAAATTAAAGAATATGTAAACTTTCGTAACTTAAGTCAGAGTCCGCCCATCCATGACCCCAGCCACCTCCCTGTTTACCCCTGTGGAAGCAGACCTGCAAATACTAGCAGATAACCTGAAACAGCTAGTTGGAAATCGCCACCCCATTCTTTATGCCGCAGCCGAACATTTATTCGGTGCTGGGGGTAAGCGCATCAGACCTGCAATCGTGCTGCTGATATCGCGGGCAACCATGTTAGAAGAAGACATTACAGCACGTCATAGACGGCTGGCTGAGATTACAGAAATGATCCATACAGCCAGTTTGGTACATGATGATGTGGTAGATGAATCAAATGTTCGACGTGGTGTGCCAACAGTACATAGTTTATTTGGTAATCGCATTGCTATACTTGCCGGGGATTTCCTGTTTGCTCAATCATCTTGGTATTTAGCAAATCTCAACAATTTGGATGTTGTCAAATTACTTTCGGAAGTAATTATGGATTTAGCTGCTGGAGAAATCCAACAAGGGCTAAATCGGTTTGATGCGAGTATTTCTATCGAAAGCTATCTGCAAAAGAGCTATTACAAAACAGCTTCATTAATAGCCAACAGTGCTAAAGCTGCGGGATTAATTAGTGAAACCTCCCTAGAAATTGCCGAACACCTATACAATTATGGTCGCCATCTGGGGCTTGCCTTCCAGATAGTAGATGATATTCTCGATTTCACCAGTTCAACAGACACCTTGGGTAAACCAGCAGGTTCTGATCTCAAAAGTGGCAACCTCACAGCACCGGTTTTATATGCCTTAGAAGAAAAACCTTACTTGGAAGTCTTGATTGAACGAGAATTTGCCCAAGAAGGTGATTTAGAACAGGCATTGGCACTAATTGATGATAGTCGAGGTATCCAGCGAGCTAGAGAATTAGCTGCTCACCACTCAAAATTGGCCACGGAGAATATTAGCATTTTAGCCCCCTCAGAATCACGTCAAGCCTTAATCAATTTGACTGACTATGTTTTAAGCCGACTCTACTAAAACATTTAGAGTGATTTAAAGCTTGGGATTGAGGAAATTCATAGCAGAAGACAACAGATAGGAAGTAAAACAGGACTTATACAACTGGAACATTGGTAGGGTGTGGTTCGGCAAGCTCACCAACCACGTCAGACAGCATAAATTATGTAAATAACTAAATTGTTGATATCTGACCCACCCTACAACAAATTTTTTGGTGTGACACTTTACCTCCTGCCTCTTGTCTCCTGCCTCCGTTAAGCAAGATTGGGAGGAATTATTTTTTTTCCTCTAGATTGCTGTAGTTGTCGTTGAATTTGGCTTTCTATCTCAAAGCGAGAAACTTCTACCAGATGAGCAAGAGTTCCTGGAGTTTCGATAAAAATCAGGCTGTGTACTGGTTTCATCGCTACTAACTGGAACAAAATGTGGGTAACATACATGGAGGTTGGGAGCAAGTGAGGGTCACGCCCAGCATCTAAGATCAGAGAAATATCCTGTATGGTAGGGAAAGCGTAAATAACTTGCTTTTCTATTCCTGGATTTGCGCGGTTGCTCAATGTAGTTAATAACCAATCCTGCTCAGAATTTTGGAGAATAAAGTATTGGTGGTGTCGTAACTTTTGGGCAATAGCGATTAAGACAGGAGCGATTGATACCATAAGTTTTGGTGTCATGCCATCCTGGGGTGCATTGTCTATCAGCAATTGAATTTGTGCTTCTAAATCCATCATGATTTGTCCGTGACTTTGGGTAATGGCTAAAACAAGAGCGAGAAAATATCCCACAAAATCGGGACTTACAAGTTTAGCCACATCCTCAATCTAAATTGGTTTGCGTTAGCCTTAAACACGAAAACCATAAAGTGATTATCTAAAGTCTGACAAGTAGTGTCCAAAGTATGTTAGGGTCTTTTTGAGAACTGGGATTATGAATTCAGCCGCAATCGCAACTATTCAGGGGAAAATTTCTATCAGCGTGGAGGTCATCTTTCAATTCCTATTTAGGGAACTTCAACAGTCAACCAAGGCTTCCGAGCAAAATTGTCACGATGTGTCGGTGAGAATTACTAACGAAGTCTTAAGAATTTGCAGTGAAAGCAAACGCATTCAAACCTCCGGGACAGTTGAAAGTTCAGCCATGAGCCTAGCTAAACATAGGTTACAACAGTGTATCCGCTACTATCAGCTAGGTTCAAACCGTGGACGTATAGAATTACATAGCACACTAAGTGCTATTGTTTACCGTTATATTAATCCTCCCCATAAGCAATTAAGCTATCAAGGGCGGTTGACTATCATTGAAGATTTTCTACAGAGTTTTTATCTGGAGGCTTTAAATGCTTTTAGAAGGGAGAACCAATTAGGTCTTACCTATCGTCCCCAGACTCTATTGGAATTGGGAGAATACATGGCATTTACGGAACGCTATGGCAAGCGTCGGATTCCTCTCCCCGGCAGACAGCAACAATTAATTATTCTGCGAGCGCAAACTTTTTCCAAACAACAACCTCCAGAAACAACTGTAGATATAGAACAGGCATCGGAAGGTAGTAGCGGTGAATATGATGGTTCTTGGGAAGAACCAGCTATTCAGCAATTGAGATCAGCTATGGCCATGCAGCCTGAACCGGAAGAAAACACTCTGCGCTCGGTTGTGATTACAGAATTAATAGATTATTTAGAAGAAAAAGAACAATCTGACTGTGCTGATTACTTTGCGCTTCGTCTTCAGGATTTATCAGCACCAGAAATTGAATCAATTTTAGGTTTAACCTCTCGCCAGCGTGATTACTTGCAGCAGCGTTTTAAATATCATTTAATTCGGTTCGCTTTATTACACCGTTGGGAATTAGTGCATGAGTGGTTAGAAGTTTCCTTACCTACTAATTTGGGTTTAACTCCGATTCAATGGGAAAGTTATATTGCCAAGCTAGATGATAAACAAAGAGAAATTTTAGATTTGAAACAACAAGGGAAACCTGATGAACAAATCGCTAAAGCTGTAGGCTTGTCTATGGCGCAGTTACAAAAACGTTGGTTTAAGATTCTCGAACAAGCTTGGGAAATTCGTAACTCCCTAGTGTCCGGATCTAGTGCATCTACCCATGAATGGTAACTTGTGAATCCTCACAAAATTATTAAGTTTCTCAGGTATTGAAAAATTATAAATTCAACACTTACGGGTATAACTTGTTAGAATGTGAGGAAATGAGGGGGTAGAGATTCATCTTGGGATGGTAGCCTGTTAATGGCGAACCCAACTGGGAAGAAAAACCCCAAACCTTTCAACTGGGAGAAATTCCTACTGTGCAAGAACGTTTCCAAGCTATTCTTAAGCGTCGTTTACAAGACCAGATAGAACAAAATCCGCCGTTGTTCCCCTGGGAAACACAATCAGTAGAGTATCCTGAGTGTGTGGAAGAACAATCACTGGGATTAGTTCCTGTTTGGGGGTGGAGTGTCCACCAGTCTCAGCTTAATTTGCCAATTCACCTACCGGAAAAAGTTTTTTGGCAATTGTTAGAAAAATGTCAGGTGTTATTAACATCTTCCGTACCACTAGGAGCTAAATTAGTTCAGGTGGTAGAGAGTATGTTTCCTAGTGATGCTCAGACCATTAATGATTTGGCCGGGTTGGTGTTGAGAAGCTCTTATCGTTCAGCAGATAGCTTGACTGCTAACCCTGATATTGAGAGTGATTATTTCGACTTATTACCACGGCAACAAATGGCTTTGTCTTTAATGGCAGCCAAGCAATTGTTAGAAAATTTAACTTTGCCAATTTCATCTACGCACCCACTAGTAGAAAGGCAATGGTTGACTAGTGTAGGTACTTTAAGTATTTGTGTAGAATTACGCAGTGTGGGTAAATTGAAGAAGTTAATGGTACAAGGTGAGTTACCCACGCCAGGAATTTTACAGCTTCAAGGTAGTAACACTGGAAAAATTGTAAAATCTAAAACTTCGGAAATACCGATGATCGAGTTAGATTTTGAGCAAAATGAACCAAGTTATACTTTGGCTGTGGAGTTTCCTGAGTTAGATCAACAACCTTTATTATTGGTAATTCAGGTAAAAATCTAATTCAAAACTGCTGTCTTGAGTAAGATGTATAATAATCGTGATTAATTTCCTGGGTTTAAACCTTAATTCTCTTTTGCATCATCAATATTCAATTAAGGGCGTATCTAAAATCTTAGCTATGAGCAGGATACTTGTACTCTTAGGGAGTGTAAGGCTAGGATAGGAGGAGTGGAAAAACAAGGTGATAGTTTTCATACCTAGCATTGTGTCCGCAGCGTCTACATCATGGCTTTGCTTACTTGAAAATGTTTAATTTATCCAGGATAAATCAGCTTTGGCGTGTACCGGTGGGTAATCATTGGCCAACAATGGGAAGAAAATCTACCAGAGAAGTGGAAGATTCCATTCCTTTGCGAGTTCTGGTGTTAGTGTTGGTAATTTTGGGGATTATTGCTACGGATATTGCTGGTGAAACTCTGTTTAGTCTGTGGACTATACCATTAACTATGGTAGGTGCAGGGTGGAGTTATTACCGTCGTCGTAGTTCTAATATTCCGATCCAATTTTGTATTGCGATTGGAATGCTTTTGGCGTTGGGAGCTTTTTTTGGGCGATTTCTGGGGAATTTCAATGATACGCGCCTGAGTTTGGCGGAGTTATTGATTCAGTTGCAGGTATTACATAGTTTTGATACACCGCGCCGTAAGGATTTGGGGTATTCAATTGTAATTGGGTTGATTTTGGTAGGTGTGGCGGCGACTTTGAGCCAAACTATGGCGTTTGCTCCTGTGTTGCTGTTGTTTTTGGGCGTAGCTTTGCCAACTTTAGTTCTAGATTACCGTTCTCGCCTGGGCTTTAAAAAATTAAATTTAGAAAAGTCTGGTCAAAAGAATAACTATAATTTAAATTTTAAATTTTTAATTTTAAACTTTTTGTTGATTGTCACTGTAGGACTGGGAATTTTTGCAATTTTACCCCGGTTTCCTGGGTATCAACTGCGGTCTTTTCCTATGAGTGCGCCCATTAAAGCCCCAGAGAATTTTACAGGACGTAGTATTATTAACCCTGGTTATGTCCGTCAAGGGAAGAATAATGCTCAAGGTGATGGTAATGGGAATACAGGAGCAGGAAATGCTGGTGAAGCAGGAACAATAGATAATAACTTTTATTACGGTTTTAATAGCGAGATGAATCAAAACCTGCGGGGGGAAATGAAACCCAAGGTGGTGATGCGTGTGCGATCGCAAGCAGCAGGTTTTTGGCGAGTTCTGGCTTTTGACCATTATACAGGTAAAGGTTGGCAAATTTCCCGTAATGAAGAGAAAGACATTACCACCCTCAGACAATCATCCTGGTCTTCTCGTATTAGTCTTGATTCGCCATTGTTGGGTATTGCGACAAAAGAGGTAGTACAAACTTATAATGTGGTGTCGGAGTTGCCTAACTTGATTCCTGCAATGTCCTATCCCAAATGGCTATATTTTCCTGCATCATTAGTAGCTGTTGATCAAGAAAATGGTTTGCGTGCGCCGGTGCAGTTATCAGAAGGGTTAACCTATACTGTGGTTTCAGATGTTCCCTACCGCGATCGCTCTTTATTAGTTAAAGCTTCTACTAAATATCCAGCTAAGATTAAAGACTATTACCTACAAATCCCCCCAGCAATTGCCGATAAAGTTCGCAAACTCACAGAAGAAATTCTTAGTATCTATGATCAACAAAGAGTTTCCCGTTCTCCGGGTAATAAACGCCTAGATTCAACCTACGAAAAAGTTTTGTATTTAGCTCAGTATATTAAACAAAATTACTCTCTACCGAAAAATCCCTTAGATTTACCTTATTTTGGGAAAAACGACGACTTAGTAGAAAGTTTTTTATTCAAAAATAAAGGTGGCTATCCAGACCATTTTTCCACTGTGTTAACAGTGATGCTACGTTCCATTGGTATTCCGGCGCGGTTGGTAGCGGGATTTGCTCCTGGGGAGTTTAATCCGTTTACAGGGATGTATATTGTCCGCAATACTGATGCTTATGCGATGACGGAAGTTTATTTTCCTAAATATGGCTGGTTTACTTTTGATCCAATTCCCGGGCATCCTTTAATTCCGCCTTCTATAGAAGAAGATCAAACTTTTAGTGTGCTACGGCAATTTTGGAATTGGGTGGCGGGTTGGCTACCTTCACCGGTGACAGGGATTTTAAATACTGTATTTGGGGCGATATTTAGCTGGTTATTTCAAGGACTAGCTTGGTTTTTAGTTTTATTTACCAAGGGTTGGTTAGGGGTCTTAACCGGTTTAATTGTGGGAACAATTGCTGCCTTTTTAGGTTGGTTGGGTTGGGGACAATGGCGCAGATGGTTAAATATGCGGTGGTTAAAGAAATTACCCCCCATGGAAAGGCTTTATCAACAAATGCTGCAATGGAGTGCTAAAAAGGGTTTAGGGAAGCATCCTAGTCAAACACCACTAGAATATGCCCAGTTTTCATACCAATACCATTCTCCAGAAATAGCAGTGGTGATAGATGAAATCTGTCATGCTTATATGAGTTGGCGCTATGGTGGTCATAGTCCCAACTATCAGCAATTAGAACAGAAATGGAGAGCATTGAAGAAAGAAGCATCTGCAAGAAAAATAGGATAATTCTGCATATATCTTAGGGCAGATTTTTCGGAAAAATGTCCCAATAATAAAGCTAAAAAAGCATTTGTTATCAAAAAACTATGGCTAACGTCGCGTAAATCGTTGTAACTCCCATTCTTTCGGGATAACATGAGAATAAGTTTACTACAAGCTTTTCATTTTTCGTTTAGCTGAAAATTCTTTTATGGAAATTCAATTAATCAATATCGGTTTTGGTAATATCGTCTCTGCCAACAGAGTCGTTGCTATCGTCAGTCCCGAATCTGCACCCATTAAGCGAATTATCACCGATGCTAGAGATCGAGGTCAACTGGTGGATGCTACCTATGGAAGACGGACTAGGGCGGTGATTATCACTGATTCTAGTCATGTGATTCTTTCGGCGATTCAGCCTGAAACCGTAGCTAATCGCTTTGTCATTTCCCGTGATCATCATCATGTTGTAGATAATTAATCTGAAGATTTGCACCATATTGGCCTTACCATGTGAATTAGACTGGTTTTCTGTCACTAGCGCTACACATTCCTTAGTTTTATACCAATTTGAGCGGCCAGAAACTAAAGATGGCAGCCTACAAAGCTCATGCTGTAGGTATTTGACAATCTCAAATCCGCAATTCAAAATGGTATTAGTTGTTTTAGCAGCTAAAACAAGACTAATGAATAATTTATATTAATTAATTCACTCTTTTCACGGATAATGCAAGTTTTACCTATCCATATTGGTGCAAATACGAAAGAATGCCCGCCTCTGGGCAAACTAATTGTTTTAACCGGACCTAGTGGAGTCGGCAAAGGTACTTTAATGAATGCAATTCTCCAGCGATATCCAGAATTACATTATTCAGTATCTGCAACGACTCGTTCTCCCCGCCCGGGAGAAGTTAATGGGAAGAACTATCATTTTATAACCCGGAGTGAGTTTGAAAAATCAGTTACTCAAGGGGAGTTTTTAGAATGGGCAGAATTTGCCGGTAACTGTTATGGTACACCTCGTGAAGCTGTGCTGAACCATATTCAGTCGGGTAAGTTGGTGGTGCTAGAAATTGAATTGGAAGGAGCAAGACAAATCCGTCATTCCTTCCCTAGCGCCCTGAGTATTTTTATTTTACCGCCTTCGTTTGCAGAATTAGAAAAGCGGATACGTGGAAGAGGACAAGATGCAGAAGAAGCAATTTCTCGTCGTCTCAACCGTGCTGAAGAAGAAATTGCGGCCGCTGATGAATTTGATCTGCAAATTATCAATGACGATTTTGAGCAAGCTTTGCAGGAAATAGAGAAAGCTATTTTTCATTGATACTCATAATTTTTAAACAAGCCCTAATTTAATGTGGGGTATACTTACGCAAGTATACCCCATACTCAAAACTAACTAGGGCTTGCTGAAAAAATGTAAAAACGTTATCAATAAAAGGTTACAGGCTGATAAACAGGAAAAAAGTGCAAGGTTTTTCAAAGGTACACCTGAAAAAGCGTGCATCTCAAGTCCGAGAAATCAAAAAATTTAGGGACAATAGATGCCCCAAACTCTTGCCTATTGCCTACCCTCACGGAAAGACTTTCTCAGCAAACCCTAACTAGGAAATATCTTTCAATTCAGCAGTGCGAACTGAAAGCATTTGTGTTTGATTACCTCTTTGTACCTTGACTTGCAATACTTGACCCAGGTTGCTATCTTCTACTACCCGTTGTAACTGTTCCGCGCTAGTAATTGGTTTATTGTCAATTTGCACAATCACATCGCCGCGACGGATACCCGCAGTGGCAGCCGGTGAATTAGGTACAACTCGCATTACTAAAACTCCTTTAACTTCAGGAATTTCAAACATGGAGTTAGGATCATTGTTATTTTGTTTGGCTAATTCCGGTGTTAGTGTCACCATTTGCACACCTAAATAGGGATGAGCAACTTTACCATCTCGTTGTAATTGAGTAGCGATCGCTTTTGCTTTATCAATAGGAATGGCAAACCCAATTCCCATCGCATCGGCGCGAATTGCCGTATTAATGCCAATTACTTCTCCTAAACCATTTAATAACGGGCCACCGGAGTTACCGGGGTTAATAGCTGCATCAGTTTGAATGAAATCTAACCGTTTATCGCTAATGCCAACTTGAGCGCTGGAACGTTTGAGAGTGCTGACAATTCCCAAAGTTACAGTATTATCAAATCCTAATGGATTACCAACAGCGATCGCCCAATCACCCACCTGCACATTATCAGAAGAACCTAAAGGGGCAACAGGTAAATCCTTACCAGCATTAATCTTGACAACAGCCAAATCTGTAACTTCATCAATGCCTTTCACCTTACCTTCAAAAGTGCGGCCATCTTTGAGACGAACTGTAACTCTATCAGCTTGATCAACTACGTGAGCATTAGTGAGAATTACACCACTTTTGTCCAGAATAAAACCAGATCCTAAACCCCGTAACTGTTCAGTGGGCGACTGTTGGGGAAAGCTATCACCAAAAAACCGCCGGAAAAAAGGATCTTCCATCATCGGATCATTGCGGCGAGAAACTGTTCTTTCTGTATCAATTCTGACTACTGCCGAACCTACACGATTTACCGCCGTTGTCACAAAACTATGACTACCAATAGCATTCATAGCAGGAGATGACTTTTCAAGAACTTTGGCTGATGGTTCAGTGACAGGACTTGGTCCTGGTTCTGCTGCTGAAGGTAACACCCTAAGAGAAGTGACAGTTAACATCACTCCCATGAAAATCGCTAAAACATGGGTACTAATTTGTTTGATAGACCGGGATAACTTGGAAAATCGCATAATCACAACCTAATCTACAAAGCCTAATTTTTGTGGTTTTTTGATAAATGTATCTTAGATGTCAACGTTAATAGGACTTACGCAGGTGTCACACAAAAAAATCTGTTGTAGTTTGTAGGGTGCGTCAGACAGCATAAATCATATAAATAAACGTATTCTTGATGTCTGACGTGGTTGGTAGGCTTGCCGAACCACACTCTACCAATGTGCCAGTTGCGTAAGTCCTGGTTAAGTTTCTGTAGAACTGACAGCAAATGAGTCTGAAAACCTCATTCTTACCTAGGGGTAATTCATGAATTACCCCTACGGTTATAATTTGCGTAAGTCCTATGATCTTAGCGAATTTTTCCTAAAATTTGGGCATTTACTTATCAGTCGCCAAAAACTCGCAATATTAAAAATTCCGATCTCTCTAGGCTAAAATGTTAATTAATGCCAAAATGCCAAAACCGACTCGTCAACCACCCATCACTTCCCTTCGGGTAAGTGAGGGCTTGTAAAAGCCTAGTTGACCAGACTCAGTTCTCAACCGAACTACGTTAGAGGTAAGAGTTAAAGACCTACCAGGGGATGCGTAGCTAGTTCCCTGCTCTAGAACTTAAAAGTTAAACAGGCTTAAGGGTTAAACCAGTGCTTTTAAGATAGTTACAGACCTCTAACATTGTCAAAGCTAACATTACCCCAGAAATGGGAGGCTCTTCGGAGCAAAATATTATGTCCAAAGTATTTGTTTTAAACACTGAAAAAGATTGTTACAAATATGGAAAATCAAAGATTTGTTAATTGCTCAACTGTCCCTTTCATTGTTTGTGCTGGCGCACAAGATTACTCAAGGGACGTTTCACAGTTAACCCTCCATTCCTCCCATCACCAAACTGAGTGCAGTTTTGGTGGGGGTCTCCTGGAGGTTTAGATGAAACGACGACAATTGATAGGCTATACTGGTGCGGGTTTAGTCACGGCTGTAATTACTAATTTAACTGCTCAAGTTCCAGTAAATGCTCAATCTGGTGGTGTATCAATTCAGTGGTTAGGTCATACTTGCTTTTTGTTGACTACTAACAAGGCCAAAATCCTCATTAATCCTTTTCGCACGGCAGGATGTACAGCTAAATATCGTCCGCCAAAAGTTGCGGCTGATTTGGTATTAATTAGTAGTCAATTGTTAGATGAAGGTGGGATCGATCAATTAGTGGGAAATCCTAAATTAGTTTATCAGCCTGGAGTCTATGATTTTCGCGGGGTGAAGTTCCAAGGTATTACCACAGATCATGATCGCAATGGTGGTAAAAGATTTGGTAAAAATATAGTTTGGAAATTGACCCAAGGAGGAATTAATCTCCTCCACTTGGGAGGACTGGCTGCACCTATTACCCTAGAACAAAAAATCCTTATGGGTAGTCCTGATGTGTTATTTATTCCCGTGGGTGGTAGTGCTAAAGCTTACACTGCCCAAGAGGCAAAGGACGCTATTGCAGTTTTAAATCCTAAGTTAGTTATTCCCACCCATTACCGCACCCCAGGGGCTGATCCTAACCAGTGTGATATTACCCCAGTAGATGATTTTCTCGCTTTAATGCCGGGTATAAATGTCCGCCGGAGTAATAGTGATGCTGTGGCGATTAATTCCCAGAATTTGCCGCCAAAGACGGAAATTCAGGTTTTGAGTTATAAGTTTTAACTTTGTGAACATTCTCAAGGTCAGATCCCCGACTTCTTAGAGAAGTCGGGGATCTCTTGGCTTTTAATTAGTTAATTACAAGATAGTTCTTCCTTATCAAGCGTAGCGTAACATATTCAAAATGGGTTGTCAATAGATTTCCTATTGATCAGCGCGAATATTTTTAGGACAAGGTTGGTAACTTATGTCAACCCAACCTATGGTAAATAGGATTTGCAACCGTTGTAGAGACGTTCCATGAAACGTCTCTACATTCTTTTTCGGAGAATCAGTTATTAACTAAACAGAAAATTACCACCAAATAGATTTACATTCACATCAGCAGCAGTAAACCCTGTTGTTGCTGAGAAAGTAGCTAATAGTGTACCAGTACCAAAACCAGGATTACCAAGAATATTATCACCGACACGGAGTAAAGTATTAGTACCTAATGTGACTACATCAATGCTAGTAATACCAGTAAAGTTGATTCTATCTCCACCGACACCACGGACAAACTGATAAATAGTATCTGCACCGTCACCAGAAGCATAGTTAACGATATCTACCACAGCATCATTTAAACCCAGATAGAGGTCATCGTTACATATGTACTGTGCTAATTGGGGTACTCTGTCGGAAAAATTCCGTAATTTGCTCAATTCCGTCTCGATTTGGGGAAATAATCACCGATTCTACCCCCTGAACAACTCCCGTCTGTAGGGTTTGGTAGTCGGAAACAGCAGCATCAATAAAGACAACGGTAGAGGTTTGATTGGGCAAAGATTTGTTAAGCATATTTTTCGAGATTTTTACCTGATAACAAATTGATATTTCCCTGTTGCATTGTATCATATAGAGGTATGACAATAACAAATACTCTACAATGTCTAAAACAAGCATAGTCAAATATATTTGTCATAGTAAGATATTGCTACGATTAACAAAACCGTAAGTTTACAGATATTAACCGTAGTTTTGTAATAATTGTATAAAGTTGCAAATATCACCCCAGCTTTAATTCATTTTGTAGGGGTTTAGCATTGCGCTTTACCCCTACGGAAGATATGGTTTTAAAAAATGCATATTTAAGCTTAATTGTCAATCTGTAATTTTTCAGATCATCTAAAAAAGCGATCGCTTAATCTATATCTAATAGTCAACAGTCGTAGGGTACGTCAGGCGGCATAAATTATGTAAATAACCAAATTGTTGATATCTGACGCACCCTACCAATATGCTAACAGTCAACTGTCAACTATCAACCTGTGTACCATTCTGGAGTTAACTTATCAGCATCAGCAACAGGGGTTTCAGTGGCTAAAGTTCCATTCATTGTCCAGATTTTATCTGCGGATGTTTGTTGATCACGCCAGTAAATATCTGTTTTACCATCACCATTGAAATCACCTAAAGATGCTGTCAAACCAGGAGTATTGCTAGGTAGGAAAGCTTCAGAACTAACGGTTGTACCATCCATTAACCAAGCGGTATTTGCGCCGGTAGTAGCATTATGCCAGAATACATCTGTTTTACCATCGCCATTGAAATCGCCAATTCTGGCAGTCCAGTCTGCACCCAATGTGCTGACAACACCTTCAGTCACAAAAACGCCATTCATTGTCCAAATCTTATTCTCACCTGTTTGTGAGTTGCGCCACAAAACATCAGTTTTGAAGTCGCCATTAAAATCGCCTAAAGTGTAATTCCAGGAAGCATCTTGGGATTGGAGATTATACTTAGTGGCTTGACTACCATCCATAAACCAAGCGGTGTTTTCCCCTGTGGTGGTATTACGCCAGAAGATATCACTCTTACCATTACCATCAAAATCAACAATGGTTGCAGCTAATCCTGGAGTAGTAGTTTCTAGGACAGTGGCACTAACTACCGTTGTTCCATCCATCTGCCAAATCGCATTTTCTCCGGTGGTAGCATTATTCCAGAAAATATCAGTTTTGCGATCGCCATTAAAATCGCCAATATTTGCAGTAAACCCTGGATCAACCCGATCTAAAGTCAAGTAACTGGAAACTTTTGCACCATCCATCAGGACAATTACATTATCACCTGTTGCCTTATTGCGTAATAAGAAATCAGTCTTATTATCGCTATTAAAATCAGCAGTTTTATAAGTCCAGGTATTTAAGTCATATTTACCTAAAGATGCCTGTTCTAAAACTTGTGTTCCGTTCATCAGGCGAACTAAAATTTCCCCAGTTTGAGCATTTACCCACAGTTTATCTGTTTTACCATCACCATTGAAGTCAGGAACAATGGCTGCGCTGGTTAAATAAGGATTAGGATTGGGGTTACGACTGCCGCCAACGGGTAATGTTGGTACAGAAAGTAATGGATCTGCTTGTGCTTGAGGAGCAAAACTTCTACTAATTTCATTATCAGAAAATGTTGTTAAGGATTCTGATTTTTTAAGCGATGTTGCTGCCCAGGAATTTGTATCTAAAGATAAAGGAGATTGATTAGACATGATGTGTTTTTATCAGTAATTAATATCTATTTTTAATATCTTTTTGATGAAGATTCTGTAAATAAAAAACATTTGTTTAATTATTTTAGTTGAATGTCATTATTTAAGTACATTTTGATAATGTTCATCCACATTAACTTAGAAAATTAAAAGTAATATCTAAACAATCAAAAAAGATTTTATTTTCTGTTTATCTATGTCATTTTTTAAAGACAAAATCCTGTTTCTTTGACAATTTCAGTTACACAAGTTATCCGCCATTGGCCAAAATTGCCATGATCTAGTAAAATCAAGACAGAATAAAATATAGCAGTATGCAGTTGAATGGGATGGGTCATGAAACTTAAAAATCATACAAGATCAGGCTTTCTCTCATGCCTTCTGCCTCCTCCTATATCACTTCCAACTACCAAATTACTAACTATGCAAACAGAATATCGGCAGCGTCGTGAACAGTTAATGGCGAAAATAGGCAATGGTACAGCGATTTTTAGAAGTGCGCCAACAGCAGTTATGCACAACGATGTCGAATATGTTTATCGCCAAGATAGTGATTTTTTTTACTTAACTGGTTTTAATGAAGCCCAAGCGGTAGCAGTATTAGCACCCCATCACCCAGAACATCGGTTTATATTATTTGTGCAACCTAAAGATCGAGAAAAGGAAGTTTGGAGTGGTTATCGTTGTGGAATAGATGCAGCAAAAGAATTTTATGGTGCAGATGTAGCTTATCCCATTGCAGAGTTAGATGAGAAGTTACCCCAATATTTAGAAAAAGCCAATTGTATTTATTATCATTTAGGACGCGATCGCCATTTCAACGACAAAATTCTCAAACATTATCAAAATTTACTCCGCACCTATCCTAAACGCGGTACAGGTCCCACATCCATCGCTGATCCTGGTACTGTCCTCAACACCATGCGGCTACATAAAAGCAAAACAGAATTAGACCTAATGCGTCAAGCTGTAGAAATTGCCGTAGAAGCTCATAATTATGCTTTACAAACCACCGCACCCGGACGTTATGAATATGAAATCCAAGCCGAAATAGAACATATTTTCCGTTTACGGGGTGGCATGGGACCGGCTTATCCTTCCATCGTCGCATCTGGGACAAATGCTTGCGTACTGCATTACATCGAAAACAACTGTCAAATGCAAGCAAAGGATTTACTCTTGATTGATGCTGGTTGCGCTTATGGTTATTACAACTCTGATATTACCCGGACATTTCCCATTAGTGGTAAATTTACACCAGAACAAAAAGCATTATATGAAATAGTATTGGCAGCACAAAAACAAGCCATAGCGGAAGTAAAGCCGGGCAATTCCTTCCATGCACCTCATAATGCAGCGGTGCGGATATTAACAGAAGGATTAGTTGAACTGGGTTTACTCAAAGGAGAAATTGATAAATTAATAGAGGAAGAAAAATATAAACCCTTTTATATGCACCGTACCAGTCATTGGTTAGGTTTAGATGTCCATGATGTGGGAGTTTATCAACATGGAGAAAACCCCCAAACCTTACAACCTGGCCAAGTGCTAACCATAGAACCAGGACTTTATATTGTACCGGATACCAAGCCCGCCGAAGACCAACCGGAAATAGACCCCCGTTGGGTAGGAATTGGCATTCGCATTGAAGATGATGTCTTAGTTACCGCAGAAGGAAATGAGGTTTTAACGGCGGGAGTTCCCAAGGAAATCAAGGATTTAGAAAGATAGTTGTTGTGTCCCGCAAACATTAATCCTGAGTTACGTTGTTATTGATTATTGTTAGATTTTCTTGCCTCAACCCAACCTACACATCAGGATTTTCTCCAATAGTGATTTTTAATTTGTAATTTTGTTATACTCTACAACAATTTAACTACTCTCTTATAACCTATAAAATTTTTAATCTTTTCTTATTCTTTTCTTACTTCGCGCTCTTCGTGTCTTCGTGGTTTATTAAATTAAAAATTCCTTCAGTGAGCTAATAGATTGGGTTGACGCAAGGAAACCCAACATTTCCTATAATTATAATTGTCTGAATCAGGATATCCACCGATGAAAGGAAAAACAGGATGTTGTAGATCGGAAGAGCACACGTC
>OGVQ01000046.1_pt1 | contig 35951 bp, 30 predicted proteins | sample 1575801 | NCBI WGS metagenome assembly OGVQ01 (sample SAMN07581550, study PRJEB24739) | freshwater metagenome | place: Singapore | collected 2015-04 | reverse complement strand
GGGTTTTCCTGGTGTCTATGGCGCGGTGGAACCACACTGATCCCTTCCCGAACTCAGAGGTGAAACGCTGCTGCGGCGACGATAGTTTAGGGGTAGCCCTACGTCAAAATAGCTCGATGCCAGGTTTTATATTTAACAGACTCCCTCGTTTAATTATGAGGGGGTTTTGTTTTTTGTGCTTAGGTTATGTTTTATTATGGCAAGTAACTTGAAAATTTAAACAGCTTTTTTAAAAAACTTCCCATGAATCAAACCGCTATCAATGTCATTGCTATATCTGTCTTCTTGATGACGCTTTCTACGTTGTTGGGACCATTAATAAATCTTTCCCCAACTATTCCTGCTTTAACTATGGTGGCGTTTTTAGGTATCGCTTCCTTAGATAATTTCAGTTTTCAAGGGAAGGTAGGAACTATAGTTTTAGATTGGTTAGCGCGATTTTCTCCAGAATATAAAGAACGGATTATATATCATGAAGCGGGTCATTTTTTAGTTGCTCACTTGTCAGGAATTATGGTTACTGGTTATACTCTCAGTGCGTGGGAAGCTTGGAAAATGGGACAACCAGGACAAGGTGGGGTAATTTTGGAGGATAACGAAATTGCTAAACAGTTGGAAAAAGGAAAGATTGGTGTTTCAATGGTAGAACGCTATTGTAATATTTGGATGGCGGGAATTGCAGCAGAAAATCTTGTTTTTAAGTCTGCGGAAGGTGGTGGTGATGATAAAGCTAACTTAAATCAATTTTTAACAGCTTTGGGTTTTGAGGAGAAAGTTTTGGAACAAAAACAGCGTTTCCATCTGCTGCAAGCTAAAAATTTGATTCAGGAAAATTGGGATATTTATCAAGCTTTAGTAGAAGCGATGAGAAAGGGGGTTGAGGTTGAGGAGTGTAAAAAGATTATCCCAGATTCCGCACCCACAACTGTCACACCCCAAGGGAAGGGATGTGTTTAGTACATAAGAACTAAAGACTAGTTTTATCTCGGACTTGATATTCTTTTAATCCTAAAAAACCCTTGGCTTCTGGATAAAAAAGTTCTACTGGGACTTAAACATTTTTTGAGGAAAAACATCACTCAAACCGTTACGGAATAAGGGAAATATATCAAATAACCAAAAACGCCTGGAAACCAGATATACCAACAAACTAATCAAAACTATGTCAAATTCAATTGGGGTATACGTTTGAGCCTATTTTATATCATGTCCGCCCAATCACTTGCCATATAGTTCATCATTCTATTGCCTTTTCCCAATTACCTATTACCAGCCTCAACATATGTGATAGGTGTTCAACCGGACATAATATCAAGGATCTGGGACGTAAGATTTATGAATAATACTATATGAAAAAAATAGAGGTAATTCATGAATTACCCCTACTGAATAATAGATTTTAACTATCCTTAACGTACTTCGTTCAAACTTTCAATTTGCTTGGTAAACATTTCTGTAAACAAACTCATCACAGTACGTTCTTCACGGACTTTAATATTAGCGGTAATAGACATACCGGACTGTAAGGAGATTTTTCGATCTTGATTTTCCAGTTGCAGATTTTGTCTGTTTAACTTAATTTTAGCAGGAAATCTATAAAATTGATGGTTTTGATCTGGAGGTAACGCATCTGAACCAATATCTATTACTTCTCCTTTAATATCACCAAATTCACTAAAGGGAAAGGAATCAATTCTCACGTCTACATTCATACCTTTTTTAACAAAACCAATATCTTTGTTAGTGATGAAAACTTCTGCTACGAGGCTATCTTTAGGGACGATTTGTAGTAATTTTTGTGTAGTATTGGCAACAAATCCAGGGTTTTTAGCCTGGAGATCAAAAATTACACCACTAACGGGAGCGCGAAGTTCTTGATATTTAACGTTTAATTGGGTTTGGGAAATTTTGCTATTGATATCTGCTAAACGTTGTTCATTGTCTAAAATAATCTTCATGAATTGACTATCTATTTCGGCAATGCGTTGTTTGTTAGCACCTATTTTTTCCAAAATAGTTTTATCAGAACTAGCAACGGTATTGGTTAATTGCTGTTTCCCTTTATCAATATCAAATTCTAAACGTTTTGCTTCTTCTTTCAATTGTGATATTTCGGCTCTGAGAGTTTGTACCTGTTGTTGTTGGTTAAGATATTGTAGTTTAGAAATACCCCCCTCTTCAGCTAAGGTTTTAAGACCTGCTAAAATACTGCTTTGAATTTGTAAACTATTTTGAGTGTCAGCAAGTTTGAATTGAGTTTGTGAAAGTTGTTTGCGGATTTTTTCTATTTCTAAATCTGCGGCTTTGGAACGAGATGCTAATTCTGTTTTAGCTACTTCTAATAGTTGTTGCTCATCAATTCCTATTCCTGTTGTCCCAGAAGAATTTCGTAATTGAGTACGTAATAATTCATTTTCTCCTACTAAAGAAGCCCGACTTTTTAACAGAAATGCTGATTCACCTGGTAATTTACTGCGTAAAAATTCTATTTCGGAATCTATGCCTCTACTTGCTCCCATCAACCGCCGATAAATATTATTTTCTTGAATTAAAGCTATACGAATTTTATTCAAGGAATTTAATTCTGCTAAGGTAGCTATGGAATCAAATGTTAATAATAAATCGCCTGGTTTTACTTCCTGTCCATCTTTGACATATAGGGATTTGACAACTCCATTAATGGGAGCTTGTACATCTTTAATTGTCCCCTCTGGTTTTAATTGTCCTGTGGCGGGAACTACCTGTTCAATTTTGGCTAAACAAGCCCAAGTTATGCCAAAACAAGCTAACGCCATCAGAGTCAGCATGATGGTTCTAGACCAGATTGGAGATTGTTTTAAAACTACAGATTGCTCAAAGTTCTCGAAATTAAAATCTTGTGACGGCTTTTGCGATGCGGGTTTAGGAGGTGTTAGAACTTGGATCTTTCTATCGTTACCGTTACCGTTGGTGTAATTACCATTAACTTGAGTCATAATAATTTTGGATTTTAGATTTTGGATTGAATATTTAGTGTTATAGCTGTAGCCACAATAATCAGGAAATTATTGATGCTTGAAAACTGATAATAGCAAGGGTTTCAGTCTTGCCTTTTGCCTTCTGCATATCTGTAGTTTTATCTTTAATCAGTTATCAGTTGAATTTTATTTCCACAACTGACAACTGATAAATTACAAATTTACTTCCTGTTGTTGATAAAGGTAGAAATAATGACCTTTTGTAGCCATCAGTTCTTGATGAGTACCTTGCTCGATGACTCTACTGCTATCCATGACGACGATAGTATCTGCATGACTAATAGTATTTAATCGGTGGGTAATAAAGAAGACTGTACTACCTTTAAAAGCGCGGGCTAAGTTGAGGCAAATTTGTTTTTCGGTGGCATAATCTAGGGCGCTGGTGGCTTCATCTAGAACTAATAATTTGGGTTTTTGTAAGACGGAACGAGCGATCGCAATTCTCTGTCTTTGTCCACCGGAAAGGGCTGATCCCCGTTCGCCCACTCGTGTATTATAACCATTAGGCAAGCTCATAATAAAGTCATGAGCAACGGCAATTTGAGCAGCGTTAATAATTTCTTCCGTTGAGGCTTCAGGATTAGTTAAGGCAATATTTTCTTGGACTGTGCCATCAAATAAAAGAGTATCTTGGGGAACTACACCAATTTGTCGGCGCAGAGAATAAAGTTCTACTTTGGCAATATCGTAACCATCCACTAAAATTCTTCCTGATTCTATTTCATAAAGTCTCAACAGTATTTTCATCATTGTACTTTTACCCGAACCACTTTGTCCAACAATGCCAACAAATTTACCAGGGGGAAATTCAACGTTGATATTGCTTAATTGCAGGGATCCGTTGGCAGCAAAGCGGAAGGAAACGTTTTCATATTTAACTGCACCGACAATGGGAGGAAGAGGGATATTATTTCTATCTATTTCTGCTTCCTGGGGCGTATCTACAATATCGCTTAATCGTTCTAAAGATAAGCCAGTTTCTTGGAAGTTTTGCCAGATTTGCGCCAAGCGTAAAATTGGAGTGGTAACATAACTAGAAATAATCCGAAAGGCGATTAATTGACCTAATGTTAATTTTCCTTGTAACACTAGATAAGATCCTACCCATAAAACCAATAAGCTGCTCAGTTTGCTCAGAAACTGACTGCTGGAATTGGCGAGTGTAGAGGTGAGAACTGTTTTAAAACCCGCGGCAACAAATTTAGCATATTTTTTCTGCCAAGAAAAGCGCGATCGCAATTCAATATTTTGGGCTTTTACTGTTTGAATTCCTGACATTACCTCCACTAAATAAGATTGAGTTTCGGCGTTACGTTCAGCTTTACCACGTAATTGTCTACTGACTGTAGGTGCAGCAATTACTGTCACTAGAATAAATAGCGGAATTGTTCCCAAACCTACGAGCGTTAGTTCCCAACTGTAAAACAGCATGACAACTATATAGACGACGGAAAATAGGGCATCTAAAACTACTGTTAAGGCTGTACCAGTGAGAAACTGACGAATATTTTCTAATTCATTAATTCTTGTTGATAGTTCCCCTACTGGTCTTTTATCAAAATAGCGCAGGGGTAAACGTAGTAAATGGTCAATAATTTGTGACCCCAAATTCATATCAATGCGGTTTGTAGTATCTACAAATAAGTACGTCCGCAATGTTGTTAATACAGCTTCAAATACACCAACTGCTAATAGTAATACTCCTAAAACATTCAGAGTGTTAATACTATTTTGGATAATAACTTTATCAATGATGACTTGAATTACCAAGGGGTTAGCTAGGGCTGCTAGTTGCACAAAAAAGGAAGCAACAAAAACTTCTATCAGTACCACACGGTAACGGGATAAGTAAGGAATAAACCAACTTAAACCGAATCGTTCTTTGGGAGTTTCTTTGGTGGGACTCAGTAATAATATTTTAAAATGTGGTTGTAAATTGATTTCATCGGTTTCTAATTCTTGGACTAACTGATTAATTTGGCAGTTAATGATTCCTTGAGACGGTACACCTAAAACAGCTTTTTTCCCATCTACTGCATAGAGAACTGCATAACTATCACGATAGCGAATTAGTGCCGGAGTAGGAACACGATTAATGGCAACTGCGGGAATATCAATAAGTTGGGATTTCAGTCCAATTAATTCTGATAAATAAGCACAAAGTTGGAAAGATACAGTGCCTTGACGTTTAAGTTGGTCATTTAAAATCCGCCGTACTACTTCTTTACGAAAGGGGATTTCTAAATGCTTGCATAGCATTTGAAAACAGGCCAAACTACCATCTAGTTCTCCTTTGCCTCGGAAAAATGGGTAATTTTGATTTTTGGGAATATTTTTGGATGTCTGAGGTGCGGGAGCTTCTGTTTCTTCTGCATAAGGAATTTGGGAAACTGCCGTACTATCCTCCACATTGTCTATAATTTCTGATTCTGTAGGGAAGGAATTAAGTAATGATAAATTGCTAGGATCAATACCCACAACACGGACAGGTTGATTACCTTTAATTTCGATTATTTCATTTTCTAAACGAAACCCAGGAGTTAAACCTATTAATGAATTGTTGCTACTGATAAACCAAATCCGACTATGATCTAATTCTCTAAGGAGAGTTTTACCTGGTGATAAATAATCAACTTTTGATTCTAATAGGGCTTGTTGGGTAATCTGTTTTAGATTCAAATTAGCAAAAGGTTGTTGTGCTATTTGTGAACTTAAAACATCAAATACTTCTATTAAGTGACTTTGATTTTGACGAGCTTGGGCAAAAGCCGAATTTCGGGAGAAAAATTGTAAATAATCCTGGGCTTTCCAGGTTAAACAGATGGCCTCTGTGGAAGCGATCGCAGTTTCACAAGCAATTTGTCTTAACCAACCAATTTCACCAATTACCGCCCCTGGTTCCAGTAATTTGAGAGTAATTGGTAATTGAGTCTGGGGATCATATCCTAACAGTCTGACATTACCTTGATAGACTATAACTATCCGTTCGGGGAGTTGTTCTTTACTGATAATTTTTTGACCAAAACGATAACGTAAAGGCTCTAAAATTTGTGGTGATATGAGTTGGTTAATTTCTTGAGAGGATAATTTATTAAAACCTTCAAGATTAGAGATAAATTCGGCAAAGTTACTCATACTAAAAGTCATGTTTATGGAGGTAATGAGAGTTGGATTTTTGCTAAAAGTTGAATTGTGTAATTTGACAATTGTAATTGGGCAAAATTACAGCTAAAACCAAAACTAAATTTCTACCACAGCTATTTTTGTGTCTAATTGTCAGAAGGTTGAATTTGCCATGGAATCTCTGTCATTTGTGCTTGTAACCATTGATTAAATTTTTCATTCAATAATCTTTGTCGCAAGGGACGATCTAGTTGGGCTGGTAGTAATTTTTCTAATCTGACAATTACTAGTAAGTTATTGATTTGAACTGGTGGTAAGAGTTGGTGGGGTTGGCTTTTGGCCAGAATATTTGCCAATGTCGGATGGAGAGATTGTAAATCTATTGGACCAACTAAACCTCCGGTTTGGGCTTCGGGTCCTTGACTATATTCCCGTGCTAAATCAGCAAAAGATTGTTCACCTTCTTGAATACGAAAATAAATTTCCTGGGCAATACCAATTTCTGAGGTAGTAATTAGGGAATAAATTACTTTATCTAACTGGGGTTTACGCTGAAAAAAGTAAGAGTTTATATCCCCTCCCCATGTCGCCTCTTTAAGTTTTTCTAGTTTTACTGACCGGATAGCCATTTGTTTTAATTTCTGGAAACTTTCAGGCTGTGTTTCTATTCCCTGATGTTGTTGGGTTATTTGTTCACAGGCCAATTTTTCCTCTTCTGGAGTGCAAACAATTTCTGCTGCTGCGATCGCTTGATCAATGATAATTTCTTTCACTAATAGCGGTAGTAGCTGATACTCTGACATCAATGATAATATCTCGCCAGTTTCCAGGATGCGATCGCCCAATTTTAGGATTGGATTCATATTGTGTATGATCTGGTTTGTCACAGTGTTCACTGCTCTTTGTAAGATAATGGAACTAGATGTTAACCAAGTTATCTTTTGGTTAAGGGTATAGGATTTATGAAAACTTCCCTCTATTTGCGTAAAAATGGGTAGATACATACAATGAAGTATCTAACAATCAGAGTAGATTTTTCAGGGTTTAGCAGTTCAGTGTATTGATATGTGCATATTATCGTACCAAAATACCATGAATTGACGAATTTGTCATATCAAACTGACTCTCTCTTTAAAAATCTTTGCTAATCTTCTTGATTATCTTTCTAATCAGTTAGGTTTGTAGTGAGCAAATAGGCATAATTAAAAATTCATACTCGGAACTAGAAAACTAAGAATTGTTGCTACTACATAATTTTTATGTAGTTAGGACTTACGCATTGACAGGATCAACCAAATATGGGGTATAGATTTCGGGCATTTTTACGTGGTTGTTTGATGATTTTTGAGCGATAGGGAAGCGCCGCTGCAAGCAATTCGCTATTGATCGGAAGTTAATCGCCAAAAGCCTGAAACGACCAAATATCGTTCATACATATCATGGTTAATTTGTACAGTGCGTAAGTCCTAGTAGTAAGTCATCTTCTCCAGTCAATCTAACCTGAGAAATAATTACAACACTGAATATATGAATACAGGACAAAATTTATATAAAGGGTAAAATTAATTTCTGAAAAAATGTAAATGTAGTCACAAAAATACAGTTATGACAGGTGACAGGAGACGGTTAAGAGAGAAAGAAATATTCCCTCCTGCCTCCTGCCTCCGCTTGCTAAAATCGGTGAAAATTAACGAAATTTACCAGGGTTGAGGCGAGCGGGAGCTTGCTGTCTAGTATTACTTCTAATTAATACTCCATTCTTTAAAGCTCTACCAGTACCACCATCTTTAGAATCAAGATATGGTTTCAAATTGATCCCTCTTCTAGTGGATATAACTTGATTTTTACCACCTAGTAAGCTTTGTCCCAAGTTATATAAACTATCGCCATCGCCTCGATTACGATTGGTGTAGGTTCTGACAGCTATAGTTTGTTGGCCACTATCAGCAGTAGTTAAGTTTTGGAATACACTATCACGAATAGCATAGGGATCTTTACCACGGGGTACTGTCAACACAATGCGACAACTGGGTTGGGATTCGGTGGTGACACAGATAATATTTTCCCTATTTTCAACAGCTATTTGTAGTTCTTGTAATCCATCGGGGCGATATAATTCTAAACGGCTGGCGATGGTTTCACAACGTTTTTGAGCATCCCAACCACCGCCTAAATTTTGAGGTGCAGCCCAAGCAAAATATTGTCCTGCTTGACTTTCGGGTTGATACATCACCGTAGGCATTCCATTATTATATTGACAGCTAAATCTCGTACTGCCATCAATTGTAGTGGTAGAATTTGGGGTGGTTGATGAACCAGATGGTACGCTCGTTGAACCTGATGAATCTGTAGGAACAATAACTTGAGCAAAAGCTACAGTATTACCAAAAAATAAAGAACAACCCAGACTACTCAGTAATAAAACCCGAAGTGATCGTAATGACATAAATTTAACCTCTAGTGGAGATAGGTAAATAGCTCATATTTTTCTTGACGGATAATATAACTTTTTGATTCAGGGAAAAGGGTGTTTTTTTCTCCCCTACTCTTTCATCTGGCAAATATATGTAGTGGGCATTACTTACCTGAATCTGGTTTTGGTAGCTATTACTTATCTTAATCTCACGGAATAATACTATTGGCTCTACCGTTCCCTTTATATAAAATAATATTTATCAATTATGATTCTTATTAAAGAGTTGTTTAGCTTGTTCATAAACCTCAAGAGTAATTAATAATATATCTTTTTCACAAGCAAAACCTTCAATCTTCTTCCGTGCAAAAGGACGCACAAAAAAAGGAATATCTTTCAGTTTAGCTTCCGCTTCCGCAGTCCATTTGATTTGTTCACTCATAGATTTTTACATTTTAATATTCATGTTTTCAAGTACCCAACTTCTTTAAGAAGTTGGGTATCTTAGAAGTCGGGGATATTGTTTTTTAGTGTTTAAACCTGAGCCACAGGTTCTTTCGCCAAAAATTCCTCTAACTCAACCAAAGCATCAGCATCAATTTTACTTTGCATAGGACAGAATTTAGGCCCACACATAGAACAAAACTCAGCCTTTTTATAAACATCTTCAGGCAAAGTTTCATCATGATATTCCTTAGCCCGATCAGGATCTAAAGATAACTCAAATTGACGATTCCAGTCAAAATTATACCGAGCGTGAGAAAGTTCATCATCTCTATCTCTAGCACCTGGCCGATGTCTTGCAATATCCGCCGCATGAGCCGCTATTTTATACGCAATTAAACCATTACGCACATCTTCAGCATTAGGTAAGCCTAAATGCTCTTTAGGTGTCACATAACATAACATTGCTGTACCATACCATCCCGCCATCGCTGCACCAATAGCCGATGTAATATGATCATAACCAGGGGCAATATCTGTCACCAAAGGACCAAGAACATAGAAAGGAGCTTCTGAACACTCCTCCATTTGCTTGCGGACGTTAAACTCAATTTGATCCATTGGAACGTGGCCGGGTCCTTCCACCATCACCTGTACATCATGTTCCCACGCTCTGCGGGTGAGTTGTCCCAAAGTTTTCAGTTCCGCTAACTGCGCTGCATCCGTCGCATCATGGGTACATCCAGGGCGCAGGGAGTCGCCTAAACTGAAAGTTACATCATATTTCTTGAAAATCTCAATGATGTCGTTGAAATGGGTATACAGGGGGTTTTGTTTGCGGTGCAGCAACATCCACTTAGCCAAAATACCGCCACCACGGGAAACAATACCTGTAATGCGGGTTTTAACTAAGGGTAAATGCTCAATTAACAAACCCGCATGGATAGTTTGATAGTCTACCCCTTGCTGGGCGTGTTTTTCAATGATGTGGAGAAAGTCGTCGGCGGTGAAGTTTTCCATTCTCCCGTGGACGCTTTCTAAAGCTTGATAAACTGGTACAGTACCGATGGGAACGGGTGAAGCCTTGATAATAGCGGTACGAATTGCATCTAAATTACCGCCACCTGTGGACAAGTCCATGACGGTATCAGCACCGTATTTTATAGATAATCTGAGTTTATCTAATTCCTCTTCTACGTTAGAAGAAGTGGGAGAAGCGCCAATATTAGCATTGACTTTACATTTAGAGGCGATACCAATAGCCATCGCCTCTAAATTCGTGTGATTAATATTCGCAGGGATAACCATTCTACCCCGTGCTACTTCTTCGCGGATGAGTTCAGCAGGAAGGTTTTCCACCTTCGCAACGTGGTGCATTTCTTCAGTAATGACACCCTGACGAGCATAGTGCATTTGGGTTACATTGCTCTGTCCACGTCGCTTGGCTACCCATTCAGTTCGCATTTTACAATCCTCAATATACAGCTTCCCTACGCTGGTATTACCCAGTCTCAGGTGTTAAGGGTTTGATCTCAGCTTGGTTTTCCAAGCACCCCTAGCATCTATAAGATTTTAGCATTTTGTTGAGGAATAAATGGTAGGTAATAATATTCAAGTTAAGTATTTACAGCTATTTTCAAGTAAATAAGACACATTATAATGTAGGGGCGTTCGCGTAGCGTGCTGAAAGCATCAGCATTCGGACAATTAATTATCGGTTTTTACCCAAGACTATCATCCGAATGCTTCGCCTTGACTGTGGTCTGAAGACATGAGAACTGCTGTAAGCCAGTATTTGAGTCAGGGAATAAATTCCCTGTCTAATAGCTAAAGTCGGTTTTAACCGACTATTTATGAGTTATTTATCCTGGTTATAGAATAATTTTTGATTTCTTCTGGTGTCATTGATGCAGGATAAACTACTCTATTAGGTTGTGCTTGCAATCGATCTGCAAATGCGTAAAAAGCTTCTTGATCTTCTTGATGTGCAATTACGTAAGCGCGTAATTCTGATTTTGTCATGGCATCAAAGTTTGGTTTTGTCATTGGTACTCCCAATTTCCATCACGATCAATTACTATTTCAATGCTATCGCCAGCTAAGATGAATATTTTTCCAGTAGGTCCATCTAACCGCACCATATAAATAATCTTAACTATGCTATTGCTCGCAAGTTAGCAAGGTTTGAGGGTTGGCAATATTTTCTAATTAAGGATTTGGCATTTTCTCTTTTTAGTTAATGAGTCTTTTAGGTTTTACTAACATTAGTTTTTCTCCATTAATATTTTTGCAAAGTGTTTAATAAACTCCTCTAAAAATTCACTAGAGGTAATACATACCTGTGACATATAGGGAAAAAGTTTATCCTCATATAAAATTAAGTAACTAAGTTGACTATTAAGTTCTACAGGGAAAAGTTTATGTTGTTGATATAAATCTATGTAATGACTAAATTCTTCTAATTTCTCAATATCAAATCCTTCTGGTTGTGTGGGGTGGGATAAGCAACCAACATCATCTATCCACATAAAATTTACATTAGGATTCAAACAAAAATTTCCTCTCACTTCAGAATTTAAAATATTGGGATAATAATATTGCATTACTTCCAAAAATATATCTTTCTTACTAGGTAATATCCAATATCTATCTAAATAAACATTTGGATGATAGTTATATAATTCATTTCCTAAATCATCTTGAATCATCTGCTCGTCTTCAACAATATAAACAAGGTTCAAAATTTCCGATTTTAATATATATTTAGGAATTGAAATATATAAACTATCCTGTCTTTGCGACAAAACCAACTGATAACGTTTACCACCCTTACCAGGATTTTTCAACCGATATCCTATATATTGAGATGTTCGCTTTTCTTCAAACTTCTCATAGAACCCCAGTTTAGTCAGCATACTGATAGCTAAAGATAACAAATCTTCCCCACCTTCAATTACCTGAATATTCGTGGAAACTAAGCGAGGAACACCGTTTTCAACCTCAAAGCGTTGGATGACATCGTATATAATTTTTGACATGGCTTTTTCCAAAGACCTTGGCTAAGGTTCATGGAAATATCATAAACCCTATTTTTTTAAAATACAATAGTCTTGGCTAAGATTTTTGGATTTTGTGGAAAAGGCTGATTTTCCCTCTTTTTCTTGATAACACATTTCTTATCAGTGTGTAAGAAGAAGTTATAATGAATACGAACCACAGAGACACAGAGAACACAGAGGTAAGAGGTTTAGCAGAAGTGATAATTGGGTTAATTTGGTAATTGGTTGTTTTTGTAAGAATTATGTAATAAAAACGAACCACAGAGGCACAGAGGACACGGAAATAAGAGGTTTGGAAGAGGATATGAATGAGCTTACGGGGCAGGTTATTGGTGCTGCAATTGAGGTACACCGGGTTTTGGGTCCTGGTTTTTTGGAGGAGGTGTATAAGGAAGCACTTATTATTGAGTTTATGGCGCGGGGTATACATCATGAAGTTGAAAAGTCAATCAGTTTGACCTACAAAGGACATGAGGTGGGTTGGGGTAGATTAGATTTTTTGGTTACAAACTGTTTAATTGTGGAATTAAAAGCTGTGCAAAACTTAGCTCCCATTCATGAAGCTCAACTTTTGTCCTACCTGAAAATCACAAACCTTTCTTTAGGTCTTCTCATCAACTTTAATGTCCCTCTCCTCAAAGACGGTATTAAACGCATCATCCTCTAACTCTTCCCTCTGTGTCCTCTGTGCCTCTGTGGTTCGTTTATACATTTATGGCATTTTTAGACAAAATTAGGATTAAATCTTGTAGTGCGGGCATCTTACCCCCTAGAATCATACATATTAAAGCCAAATTCCAATTTAACGAAAGTTTATGTCGCCTTATCCTAGTTTAGTTACTGTTTCCGCACTTTTACTATATTTTGTAGTTACAATTAATGTTGGTAGAGCTAGATTCAAATATCAAGTTCCCGTACCACAAACCACGGGCAACCCAGATTTTGAAAGGGTTTTACGGGTACAGCAAAATACCTTAGAACAACTAGCTTTATTTATACCTGCTCTATGGTTGTTTTCTATATATGTTAATCCTATTTGGGCTGCTGGTTTAGGTGCAGCTTGGGTCGTGGGGCGTATTGCTTATGCTTGGGGATATTATATAGCGGCCGAAAAACGCGGTCCAGGTTTTGCTATTAGTTCTCTTAGCAGCATCGTGCTAATTCTCGGTTCACTTGTGGGTATTATTTTATCTATGCTGAAATAAACCGAGGACATGGGATTGGGGACTGGGTTAAATTTTACCAATCACCAATCACCAATTACCCAACTAAATCGGGAAATACCTCTTGCACAGCAGGATGTATCAGACGATGATTTTGGACATTTAAACCTTTTCCTAAAGCTGGGTTAACTTCTAAAGCTTTTAGTCCCAGATTTGCTAACTGCACAGCGTAGGGTAAGGTACTGTTATTTAGGGCTTGTGTTGATGTCCAAGGTACTGCTCCTGGCATATTGGGAACGCCATAATGAACTACACCTTCATCAATATATACTGGTTTAGTGTGTGATGTGGGATGTAGTGTTTCGACGCAGCCACCTTGATCAACGGCGACATCCACAATCACTGAGCCAGGACGCATTTGTTTAACTAATTCACGAGATACTAAAATAGGTGCTTTTTTGCCGGGAATTAAAACTGCACCAATGAGTAAATCAGCGTCTTTAACAGCAGTTTCGATATGGGCGGAATTGCTGTAAAGTAATTCTACCCGTGAACCAAAGAGGGTTTCTAGGTAGGATAGGCGTTCCACATTGACATCTAAAATTTGTACTATTGCACCCATACCGACGGCGATTTTTGCGGCTTCTGTACCGACTACACCACCGCCTAAAATTACTACTTTACCGGCTTTGACTCCAGGTATACCGCCTAAAAGTACCCCTCTTCCTCCTTGTTGACGTTCCAGGAATCTTGCACCAAATTGGACGGCTAACCGACCCGCTACAATACTCATGGGGGTGAGTAGGGGAAGTTTATTTGCTCCTGGTTGTTCTACGGTTTCATAGGCGATCGCACAAGTGCCACAATCAATTAAATGTTCTGTTAATTTCCGATCTGCTGCTAAATGTAAATAAGTAAATAACAACTGTTCTTTTTGCAAAAATTTATACTCGCTGCTTAAAGGCTCTTTCACCTTAATTACTAATTCCCGATTCCAGGCAGTATCAGCATTATTAACAATTTTTGCTCCAGCTTGGCGGTAATCTTCATCCGTAAAACCCGCGCCAGTACCAGCTTCGCTTTCTACAAAAATATCATGGCCGTTTTCTCGTAATACCCGCACACTAGAAGGACTTAAACCAACCCGAAACTCTTGATCTTTAGTTTCTTTAGGAACACCTATTTCCATTGATCGCCTCTAATATTTTATTGTTTGACTTTAGCCTGACAGTCCCGATCCAATTTTGTCCGTATTCGGTAATTCAAAATGAGAAGTTTTTATTCTCTACAGCTTACATCTTGACTAATCCGCTAATATTATTAAAATAGATAAAGAATAATTAAAAATTGTTAACTTCTAGTCAGTACCCCTGGCAACTTAGTTGAAAAATCCCTGTAAATCTCTCTTTGTCAATTACACCAAAGGAATAACTAATAATGACACAACCACAACCTACTGTTAGCCCCAAATTAGAAGATCCCAAATTTGGCTTTAATGAATATGCAGAGCGTCTAAATGGCAGAGCAGCTATGATTGGCTTTATTTTAATGGTAGTCATTGAATATACCACTAATCAAGGTGTACTTACATGGCTAGGTTTAAAATAGATTGATAATTGAGGATTGTTGATATGTAGTAGAGACGTTCCCTGGAACATCTCTATCTTCGTTGGATGATGATTTGTAAGTATTCAGCTATGGCGATCGTTCATGGCCAGATCCCCGACTTCTTTTATTGATTGTGTCTATAAACCATAAATTGATCACAGAAGTCGGGGATCTTTGTACCCTATCCTTTACAATAAAAATAATTAATATCCCCTCCTTAAAAATTACTGTTGCTAGGGTGTTAATTACCGTACTTCTTTTTTTGCCGAAGAAAATTATAATTGTGTGTGCTATTATTTGCCCTTAATGCAATAGACAAATTGTAGTTAGGATTTGCCCAAGAAATCTATACAAAAACTCTAAATGGAAGTAACTAAGCTGTGATGAATGCTGTATTACCTCGTTTTTTAAAGTCAGCCTACCGTAAAGAACCTATCATCAGTGCCTTGGTAACAATTGGTGTTGTAGATGCTTTAATTGGTGGTTTGGATGATAGTTGGTCTCTTTTTGCCTTTGGTTTAGGCACAGGAGGAATAGCCCTCGTTTTTAAATTATGGCGGATGCATCGAACTCCACCGATACCAGAAGAACCTGTAGCCCAATATTATTTACCACCTCAGCCTTCTAGTGATCCCTTGCCTGTCATTAAGGTTGCTAAGAAAAAACCACGTCAGTAGTTATTAACGATGAATTTGTTAAAATTATTACTAAAATTCAGGCAGGTGAGGAACAGTGATCAAAGGCGCAGTAGTCTGATTTTAGGATTCATCATATTTTTATTTGTATCTAGTCTGATGGGGCAAGATTTGAAAATGAGTTCTGCTCATCCTAATACTAATCTTATCCTCAAGCAAGAAGTGCTTAATAGTGTTGCTGATCCTCGACTGCTGCATAGTTTTGTCACCCATACGGGTATTGTTAAATCCCTGATTTTTAGTCCTGATAGCAAAATTTTAGTTAGTGGTGGTTTAGATGGAATTCCTGTCTGGGATTTAGCTTAACCGACTTCAAGCCCCATGACTGACCCGAAGGGCAGCCTGGGATGAATGGCGCGTGAATTAACGACAGTTTTTCAACCCTTGTACTGAGCGCGGCCGAAGTACTTGTACAAGTTTTTAACCTGAGCGAAGTCGAAGGTTTGACCTCTGGAACGGGGGATAAAGCCTGTCGCCCAGAAGTAAGTCGCAGTAATAGAGGACGAAAGAAATCTACTACTGCGCTTTCTGTTGGGCAGGAAGCCGACACTGTACCGTCAGGTCAGTGTGGGTAGTTCACTCCAACAACGCCCATTATTCTTTAGCTATCAATTTACCGTTCATACCCAGATCCTCGACTTCGTGATCAATTTATTATTTATGGACACAATTAATACAAAGAACTTGGGGATCTTGAGGACTTAGGCACAAGTGACGGAAAAAACCAACCACTCCAGGCACAGAGGACAGGTAGAAATGAGATTTTGAGAGGTTTTTTGCGTAAGTCCTGATCTTTTTACCTCATCTGAATTCTTACATTTGCTTTGATTTGGGTTCAAATTTGAGATATGTTCCACCTAGTCCTTCTACAATGATTCTGGTATTGGCAGTCATCATTTTTTGATAGGTTTCTCCATCACTTCCTGGTTCACCTAAACCATCAATATATAATGGGCGCTCAAAAACTTTGACTTTAGCTTGTGTGGCAATGGCGGTGAGTACGTTAGACTGAGTGGTAGTATCAGCAAAAATAGTTGGTACTTTAGCTTTTTGAATATCTTTAACTAAGTTTTTAACTTTTGTATCTGTCAATTTTCCGGCACTTTTCACATTAGCTAAATTACCTTGATAGGGAATATCATAAGCTTGAACATAATAAACCATAGCTTTATGGGCTGTAATTAGTTTACGATTTTTCTGAGGAATACTGGCTAATCTGACTTCAATCCAGTTATTCATTTGATTGATTTCTTGAGTAATTTTTTTCGTATTTCTATTATATAAATCTTTGTTTTTGGGAAATGTTTTAATTAATTTAGTATTAATTAGTTTCACCATTTTAATGGTATTATTAGCATTATGCCAAACATGAGGCTCAACAATTTGTTGATTATTTTTGATGATTTTGATGGTATTGGTGACAGCAGTTTGAGCAACCGCAAGTTTTGGTGGGGATTTTTTCAGAGATTTAATAATTTTGTTTAAACCTGGCTCAAAGTTATAACCATGATATAAAACTAAATCAGCATTTTTAATAGTTTGAGTATCTTCTGGCATGGATTTATAATTTAATGGATTTATACGGGGAGGTATTAAACAAGTTAGGTTAATTGTATCTTGAGCAATTTGTTTTGTTAAATCACACAAAATGCTATTTGTTGCGACTACTGAGGGTAGATTATTATTAATATTATTTGGGACTATTTGGGGATTATTGCTACTATTGATGTTGGCAGAACTACAACTAAATATGCCGAATGTTAGACCAAGGATAGTAGTTTTTAATAAATGTTGCATATCACAAAATTGAGGACTCAGGAGTGAAGGTCTAAATTAAGAAAGACACAGAGTTGCTGTGTCTCTCCAATATTTATGGTTCTATAGGAATAATATTTGATTTATGAAATATTACGTAGGCATTGCCCACCGTAAGCGGGTTTTGGTGGGCATTGCCCACCCTACACTACTTAATATTTTATGGCTACGTCAAGCAAGCTATCAAATATTATTTATGATTCCTATAATTTATTAAATGTTAACTAAAGGTAATTTACCTTGTAACATTTGGAAATTAGCTTGAACACAATTAGCACAACTGCAACCAGTTGATTCTATCACTGAATGTGTGATGTTATTTACTTGTGGTGTAATTAGATCAAGATTTACGGATGTAGATTTCACCACTATCATTTGTGCATCGGGTGTAGTTTGCAGTCTGGAAGCGTGCGCTGGGTTGACTATTAATAGCACAGAGGCTAAAAACAGGGGTAAAGCAAGCAAAATGCGTTTGATTATTTTCATGATTCTATAAACACTGCTGCTGATACAGCATAACTAATTATTAATCCGTAGTCAGTAGTTAGGTGTCAACTGTTAGAGAATTTTTCTCCCGGTTAATATTTCTCGCACTTCTAACATGGCGGAATAGGTGGGGAGAATGTGTAAGGTTTCATGGGTTGGTGTATGCTTGAGGGCAGTAGCGATCGCTTGCTGTAAATCTGGTTCTACAATTAGGTTAATATTACTTTCTACAGATGATTGACTATAACGCAGACGTAAAGCGATATCATACACGCGATCGCCACTCACAACCACAGTCCCTCCCCGTTCTACTAACTTTTCTGTATCCACATCCCAAATCCAGGATACATCTGTACCATCTGGAGTGCGATCATTCAATACTAATAAAGTAGTTTTATCGCTGCTTTGAGTGACGACACGAATAGTTTCATTTGTGCCGACAGGATTTTTTGATAATAAAATTCTCACTCTTTTACCATCAATTACTAAATCTTCAGCCCGACCAAAAGCAGCTTGGAAATGATTAATTGTATCCTTAATACTAACTGCATCAACTCCTAATTCTTGGGCGGCTGTAACTGCGGCTAAAGTATTATATTTGTTGTATAATCCTACGAGAATTTGTGGCCATTCTGGGCTAAATAATGTCGGTTTACTTTTACTAAATCCACAACTATGACAAGTAAAATCTCCTAAATGAGATAAATAAACTCCTTGATAATCTAAAGCATGACCACATCGGGGACAATAAATAGAATCAACTGCATGGGGAATGGCTTCTAAATAATTTTCTGGTTCATTTAAGCCAAAGAATAAAACCCTTTGGGGTAACTGTTGTCCTAAATATGATAAAGTCGGATCATCGGCATTGGGAATAACTACCGTTGTTTCTGGTAAAGTAGAAATTACCTTTGTCCAGCGTTTACTAATAGTATCTACTTCCCCATATCTATCTAATTGATCACGGAAGAGATTTAAACAAAGAATAATTCGAGGTTTGATGGGTTTTAAAACTTTAGGAACTATATTTTCATCAACTTCTAAAATTGCATAATCTATATTCAGTTTTCCCAGAAGATTGGCATTATCTATTAAAGCAGTTGCTAAACCATTTTCTAAATTTGCTCCGGTGGAATTATGGGCGATGCGAAAACCTTTTTTTGTTAAAATGCTACATAATAGTAATGCTGTAGTTGTTTTCCCATTTGTGCCGGCAATCAGAATTACTCCATTTTTGACTTGCTGACTTAATAATTCTAAAATGCGGGGTTCTATCCGTCTTGCAATAGAACCTGGTAGAACACTAGCAGCACCAAGACGCAGTGACCTGACGAAAAAAGTGACACTTTTTGCTATTGATACCGCAAAACCTAAGCGTAATCTATCTATAACTCTTATTTTCTGATCCACAGTCATGATTTATGAATAACCTGATAATTGTAAACAGAATTTGAACCTGCAAGTTTAACTAATTAGTGAAGATAGCATCAAAAGGACAAATCCAGTAGAGATGTTCTGTAGGAATGTATCTAGAACCAGAAATTTTCTCGAAAATAGTATGTGTTGTTGAGATGTAGTCCCACTCAGGGTTATCTTTAAAAATAGTGCGTGCGTGTGATTATTATCCAACCCAGTTAATATTAGTTCAGCACAAACTTAGGAAAAATAGTAGTAAAGACAAGGTTTCTGTTGATGAATAGCATAAAGTGGCTTTTTTTACAAACTCAAATAATTACTAATGGTCGGCGGTTAGTATCTAAATGCCTATTGCTGCTTGTTTGCCTATTATTCATTACTATGCAGCCAGCTTTGGCAGGTATTAAAGATGACCACTATGATGGCAATATTTTTGTAGTTTATGCTGGTAATGGCTCTCTAGTTCCTTCCAAAGAAACATTAGCTCAGACTTTAGCAAAACATAAACCAGCTATAGTGACATTTTACGTCGAGGATAGTAGTGATTGCAAACAATATGCGCCAGTTGTTTCCCAGATGCAAGCTTTTTACGGACAGGTAGCAGAAATTATTCCTATTAGCGTGGATACTATTTTACCGGATCAGACCTATTCACCCACAGAACCAGGATACTATTACTCAGGGGGTGTACCCCAAGTGGTAATTTTTGACCAGTTGGGTAAGGTGGTCTTGAATGAGAAAGGTCAAGTACCTTTTGAGGAAATAGACGACAAGTTAAGAGTAATATTTGACTTATTACCCCGTACTGAGTCAGTGGAATTAAGACGACGTTCTCCGAAGGAATTTAGCAGTCAGCTAGAAGATCAATAATAGTAGGGGCGGGGTATCCCCGTCCTGGATATTCTCTCAATTTTGAGCTATTGATGATATTTTTTTTAGCGTTGTGGGTAGTCTAATAACTGGGGGAAAGGCTGTACCTTTGATCACAGCTATTTTTGATACATGACTAATTCCAATGATTACTTCACTCAGCGCGGTAAGCAAATTGAACGCAGGAAAAGAATTGTTACATATATTTCTCTGATATCTTTTAGTGGTTCTATACTGTTTGGGGGATTTAATACTATCAAACAGGCTTGGGAAAAACCAGAGCAACCAGTAGTTCAATCTGCCGAAAGTGAGTTACAGAAACAGGTTAAGGGTTATGAGTTGGTTTTACAGCGTGAACCTAATAATCAGATGGCTTTAGAGAAGTTATCTATTATTCGGTTAAATTCGGGGGATAATCAAGGAGCGATCGCATTACTGGAAAAATTATCACAACAACATCCAGATCGGCAGGATTATAAAACTTTATTGACGAATGTGCAAACAAAAACAAGACAGAGTAATTACCCTTAGAGTTAACTCAATTTTGTTGACAATATAGCTCAGATGGATATAATGCTATACTCTATCATAAGGGAAACAAAGCTATTCTGCCAAAATGGGAAATTATGGATACTCTTAAACTTGATCTTTCCACGCAGTTACCAGATCATACTAAATTACCCTGTGAAGACGGAACTTTCGTGAAGAACTTTCAAGAGCATCCCCAAAGTATTTTATTAACTGAATCTATTTGGCTAAAATTACAAGATATTCACCCAGATAAACAATTTTGTATAGGACAAGATAGCGGTATTTATTGGCGAATTACAGACCCACCAGAGAAGGGAGCAGAAGCACCAGACTGGTTTTATGTTCCTGATGTGCCACCAACTTTAAATGGTCAAATGCGCCGTTCTTACGTATTATGGCAAGAATTGGTAGCACCTTTAATTGTCATTGAATTTGTATCAGAAAACGGTAAAGAAGAAAGAGACGAAACTCCCTATCAAGGAAAATATTGGGTCTATGAAAAAGCAATTAGAGTACCTTTTTACGGCATTTATGAAGAAAAGAAATCATCTTTAGAATTATATCATTTAGTTGAGGGAGAATATTATTTAATGTCACCTAATGAAAGAGGTCATTATGTAATTGCAAAAATGGGTGTTGAATTAGGTATTTGGCAAGGAATGTATAAAAATGTAGAATTGCCTTGGTTACGCTGGTGGGACTTAGAAGGTAATTTATTATTAACAGGAGAAGAATTAGCTGAACAGGAAAAACAACGGGCTGATAAATTGGCGGCAAAATTAAGAGAGTTAGGAGTGGAAGTTAATGATTAAGCACGAATTGTTAAAATGAAAAAAATCTTAGCAACTTATGGAGATTTTGCTCAATGAAAACTTTTGTTAAATGGACAGTTAGCGACTACCATAAAATGATTGAATCAGATATTTTAACAGGTCGTAATTGCGAATTAATAGATGGAGAAATTATAGAAATGAGTCCAGAATTGCCTGATCATTATAATACTGCCAAAAGAAGTGTAAATTATTTAGCAAATCTTTTACAAGGTAAAGCAGATGTGCGGTTTAATGGTCCAATTACTTTATCTAATTCTGAACCAGAACCTGATATTGCGATCGTTAAATTACCTGAACACAGATATAATCAACACCATCCATATCCCGATGATATTTTTTGGTTGATTGAAGTTGCTAATACGAGTTTAAACAAAGATTTATTAATTAAAAGAAAAATCTATGCCCAAGCGGAAATAGCTGAGTATTGGGTTATCAACCTACCAACGCAAGAATTAATAGTTTTTCGTAACCCTAACAAGGGGAATTATTCACTGGAAATAAAATGGCAAGAACCGATAATTAATTCATTAGCTTTTCCTAATATTGATATTGTTATTAGTCAGATGTTAAATTAAAAAATATGGTTCTACCGATACCCTTACGGAGAAGAATATTAATTTAATTTTTGTAGGTTGGGTAGAACGAAGTGAAACCCAACATTAGCGGTAGGATACCAAGGGGTGTTGGGTTTCCTTTGTCAACCCAACCTACAATAAATGTTGTTTTACATAAAGAGAACGGTAAAGCCAAAAATATCAATTAAATTTTTGTTCACAGTCATATAGTTAGGAAAAGTAGAATCTATGAATAATCCAACTAACAATTCTAGTTTAAATCAGTTAATTCCTCCAGAAATCAAAAATTCGGAATTACCAATTAATTTTTTCACCATTGTTTTAAACGGGCAACCTTTTATTAAATATCATACTGATATATTTAAACAACTACCTTGTAAATGGCATTGGCATATTATCGAAGGTGTCGCTGATTTAAAACATGATACAAGTTGGAGTTTACAACTAGGAGGAAAAATTACTGATAAACTTCATAAAAATGGCCGTAGCTACGACGGAACAACGGAATATTTAGATGAAATAGCAAAACTCTATCCAGATAATATCAGCATTTACCGACAACCTGAAGGTGTGTTTTGGGATGGTAAAAAAGAAATGGTAAATGCACCACTGGTTAACATTCATGAAGAATGTTTATTGTGGCAAATAGATGTAGATGAACTCTGGACATTAGAGCAGATTTGTACTACTAGAAAACTATTCATTTCCCACCCAGAAAAAACTGCTGCATTTTATTGGTGCTGGTACTTTGTTGGCGAAAAATTAATAATTAGCACTCGTAACTGTTATGCACAAAATCCTCAACAAGACTGGTTAAGAACTTGGAGATTTAAACCGGGTGCATTTTGGGCAGCACATGAACCGCCGATATTAGTAGAAACCCTTGCAGATGGTACTTATCAAAATATAGGAACAGCTAATCCTTTCTTACATCAAGATACAGAAAAACAAAATTTAATTTTTCAACATTTTGCTTATGTAACCCCAGAACAACTACAATTTAAAGAAGAATATTATGGTTATAATAATGCTGTTGCTCAATGGCAAAATTTACAAATAAATACTAAATTTCCTACTTTTTTAAGAGATTATTTTGCTTGGGTAGAAGATGAAACCAGAGTAGATATTGCCGAATCTTGTGGTGTTATCCCCATTGCCCAGAAAGAAAATCATAGTCATAGTTGGCAATTTTTACAACCAGAAGAACTAGAAAAACAAAGAGCGAATATTCAAAAACCTAAACCAATTATTTTACTTGATGGTGTATTTTTTCAACTTCATAAAAACGGAGTCGCCAGAGTTTGGCAGTCCTTATTAGAAACATGGGCTAATACTGAATTATCTAAACATATCATAGTTCTTGATCGTGATGGAACTGCTCCCAAAATTTCCGGTATTAAATACAAGCATATCCCCAGTTTTGATTATGATAATTTAGATGCTGACAGAAAAATGTTACAGCAGGTATGTGATACCATCGGAGCAGAATTATTTATTTCTTCCTATTATACAATTCCTCTGACCACACCTTCTATATTCATGGCTTATGATATGATTCCCGAAGTATTGGGAGCAGATTTAAGTCATCCTAGCTTAAAAGCTAAACATCAGGGGATAGAACACGCATTTAAATATATATCTATCTCTGAAAACACAGCCCGTGATTTACACAAATTCTATCCACAAATCCCGTTAAATGATATTACTATTGCTTATTGTGGCGTAGGTAGTAATTTTCAACCAGCAAAGATAGAAGAAATTAATAGTTTTAAAATCAAATATGGCATTAATAAACCCTATTTTCTCTTAGTTGTCAGTGCTGGTGGTGGTTATAAAAATGGTATTTTATTCTTTAAAGCCTTTGCCCAATTAGCAAGTAAACCAGGATTTGATATTATTTGTACTGGCGTTGGTGGTGTATTAGATGATGAATATCGAGCCTATACATCAGGTGTGAATGTGCAGATGTTACAATTAAGTGATGAGGAATTAATCATTGCTTATTCTGGAGCTGTAGCCTTAGTTTATCCTTCAAAATATGAAGGTTTTGGAATGCCCATAGCAGAAGCATTAGCTTGTGGTTGTCCTGTAATTACTTGTCCTAATGCCTCAATTCCTGAAGTTGCCGACAATGCCGCAATTTATGTTAAAGATGATGATGTAGATGGGTTAGCAAATGCTCTATGTGAAGTACAAAAACCGAGTTTACGGAAGGCATTAATTAGCGTAGGTTTAGAACAATCTAAAAAGTTTTCTTGGACGAAAATGGCAGCAATTATTAGTGATACTGTCATTAATGCCACTTTAAATTTAAATTTCCGGGAAATTAATTATATTATTTTTCCAAATTGGTTACAATCAGAAGAATCTTTAGGGTTAGAATTGAAAGAAGTCATAAAAACCTTAGCAATTCATCCTGATAGTGAGAAGATTAACTTATTGATTTATGTAGATGATATAGAACCTGAAGAAGCAGCAATGTTTTTATCTAGTATTGCCATGAATCTATTAATGGAAGATGACTTAGATATTAGTGAAGGTTTAGCTATTTCCCCTGTGGGTAATTTATCTCCTATTCAGTGGCAAGTTTTGTTAAATTATGTGGCTGGGAGAATTATTTTAGAACAAGAAAATAAATATATTTTAGAGCTAACAGGAGTAGCAGATATACCAATATTAAACTTGTCAAATTCGTAGTCACTACTGAAAAGAAGGAGAAAAATGATTTTATGACAAGTCTTTCTGTATGTATGATTGTGCAAAATGCCGAAAAAACTTTAGCTATTGCCTTAGAATCACTCAGTTACGTTTATGATGAATTAATTATAGTTGATGGTGGTAGTACAGATTCAACCTGTGATATTGCTTTGAGTTATGGCGCAAAAATTATTCATTCTCCCTGGTTTGATAATTATGCTCAACAAAGAAATGTATATTTAGCTCATGTAAAAACTGATTGGTTTTTTACAATTGATGCTGATGAATTTATTGATATAAAAACTTTAGAATTTTTAATCTTTTTTAAGCAAAGTCCGACTTGGGCAACCACGGATAGTTATATGATTTTGAGAAAATGGATTAGTCCATTTAGTAATAAACATTATATTATTAACGAACATTATCTACATGATAAACAATCAAAGTTATTAAAATATAATCCTCATCTTCAATATCAAGGATTAATTCATGAAGGATTTTCTGGACTGCAAAACGAACCAGTAGAAATATCAGGAATTAGTCTTTATCATTTAGATTTATTGTTGCATACCGAAGAAGAAAGAAGAGAAAAAGTTGCTAGATATGAACAAACATCTTTAAAGTGTGGTTATTTTCCAGAGTTTATTCTTCAAGCACATTCGCTTTATTTACCCAATTCAGCAAATTTACAGTTAGCCGAATTGCATGATGAGGAACTCTTACCTTCAGTTAGAAAGATGTTAGCAGAATTGTCATCTCAAAATATCAACTTTGATAAGTTAAATCTACAAGAAATCAATTATATTATTTTCCCTGATTGGTTACAAGAAGAGGAGACTATTGGATTAGAATTGCAGAAATTAATTAAAGCTTTAACAACTCATCCTGACAGTAATAAAATTACTTTACTGATTTATATAGGTAATGTTGAAGTTGAATCTGTGGAAATGTTTATATCTGGTATTGCTATGAATTTGTTAATGGAGGAAGATATGGATATTAGTCAGAGTTTACAGATTTCTCTAGTCGGTGAATTGTCTCATAGGGAGTGGGAGAGTTTGTTAACATTTATTACAGGGAGGATGGTTTTATCAGGGGAAGATGAAGAAATGTTAAGGAAAGTAGAAATTCGAGATATAAAATCGCTTTTTAGTTTAAGATGTGTGTAAGATTCTAGCAATTATTATTAAGTCCTTTAGGCTGTACAAAAAAATATTTATTAATTACCGATAAAATTATGAAAATTTATAAAGTTCTAGTGTTTCCAGGAGGAACAGAAATCGGTTTAGAAATTCAAAGAGCTTTATGCGGCTGTAAAGATATTCAGTTGTATTCAGTGGGTCTAGATGTTCCAAATCATGCTCCTTATGTTTTTGCTAAACATTTTAATATTCCAAGTATTCATGACACCAGATGGATAGATGCCTTAAATCAAATAGTTGATGCAAATAACATAAATTATATATTTCCAGCTTATGATGATATAATTGTTTCTTTAGCTCAAAATTCAGACAATATCAATGCCAAAATAGTTATTTCTCCTCTAGAAACCTGTTTAGTTACAAGGTCTAAATTTAAGACATATAGCCTATTATCTGAAACTATTCCTGTACCCAAAATTTATCATAGTCTAGATGAAATAGAATATTTTCCTGTATTTGTTAAACCAGATAAAGGTCAAGGATCTCAAGATACGCATATTGTTTATGATTCAGAAAATCTTTCTCTAATTTTGTCTAAAAATAGGGAATATATTATTACTGAATATCTACCCGGTGAAGAGTACACTATTGATTGTTTTTCTCAGCGTAATGTAGGAATACTATTTTGTAGTGCAAGAAAACGAGTTAGGACGAAAAATGGTATATCAGTGAATAGCTCTAGTGCGAATATTGATAACGAATTGTTTATTAGATATGCTAAATTAATCTCAGAAAAATTGAAATTATATGGTGCTTGGTTTTTTCAATTAAAACAAGATAAATATAATAACTATAAACTTCTAGAGATTGCTCCTCGGATCGCAGGATCTATGGCTTTTCATAGAATTCAGGGAATAAACTTTCCTCTTCTAAGTATATATGAACAAGAAAATATTCCAATAGAAGTTATTACTAATAAAGTTAATGTAGAGATGGATAGAGCATTAATAAATCGGTACAGGCACAATATACTATATAAAGCAGTCTATGTTGATTTAGATGATACTTTAGTTGTAAATGCAAAGATTAATTTAAATCTTATAAAATTTCTTTATCAATGTATTAACAAATACATAAAGATAATTTTATTAACAAAGCATACAGGTAATCTTAATAACTTTCTCAAGAATTACCGGATCAAAGATATTTTTGATAAAATTATTCAAATTAACGAATCAGCAAATAAAGCAGATTATATCGTTGAACCTAACGCCATATTTATTGACGATAGCTTCAGTGAGCGTAAATTTGTAAGTGTAAAGTTAGGTATTCCTACCTTTGATTCCAGTATGATTGAGATGCTTTTAGACGATAGGGAGTAGCTAAAATGTCAGATATTATAGTTAGTCAAATGGATATACAAAATCTGAAAATTATTCGCCAAAATATAATCAAATTTATGATATATGCGGCGAATAAGTATGCTTCTAACCCAGGTATTCTATTAGATATTGCACCTCAAATCCATGAAGGTGCTAGACCTTATTTTTTAGAATCAATAACAGTAGAAACATTTGATATAAATCCTGATTCTGGTTGTACGTATATTGGCGATATTTGTGAATATAATAGTTTTTTAAAAAATAGCAGTTTTGATTATATAGTTTGCACAGAAGTTCTTGAGCATACACTCCAACCATTTAAAGCTGTAGAAGAGATTTGGCGAATTATTAAACCAAAAGGTATACTTTTTATAAGTGTACCTTTTAATTTCAGGATACACGGACCATTACCTGATTGTTGGCGCTTTACAGAATATGGTTTACGAGTTTTATTACAAAACTTTTCTATATTAGAATTGAATTCTATTGAAACACCAGAACGAAAATTAATGCCAATTCACTATACTGTAGTAGCTCAAAAGCAAAGTTAATAATGTATGATAAATATAAAAAAAAATCTAAATGATTTAGCTATATTTGGCGGAACACCAGCTTTCACAGAAAAATTGCACGTTGGTCGTCCTAATATAGGCAACCGCGAAAATTTACTATCGCGCATCAATGATATTTTAGATAGAAAATGGTTAACTAATCATGGCATTTACGTCCAAGAATTTGAAAAACGTATTGCTGAATTTGTCGGTGTCAAACATTGTATAGCTACCTGTAACGCCACAGTAGCACTAGAAATAGCTATTCGTGCTGTCGGTTTAACAGGTGAGGTTATTGTTCCTTCTTTCACCTTTATTGCTACTCCGCACGCGCTACAATGGCAAGAAATTACACCTGTTTTTTGTGATATTGACCCAAAAACCCACAATATAGACCCAAACAAAATAGTTCAAAGTATCACACCACGAACTACAGGTATTATTGCTGTTCATTTGTGGGGTCGTCCTTGTGATGTGGAAGCTTTAAGTACAATTGCTCATACGTATGGTTTAAAACTAATGTTTGATGCTGCTCATGCTTTTGGCTGTTCACATCAAGGTAAGATGATAGGGAGTTTTGGAGAAGCTGAAGTTTTTAGTTTTCATGCTACTAAATTTTTGAATACTTTTGAAGGGGGTGCAATAGTTACAAACAGTGATGAACTGGCAGAAAAAATTCGTTTGATGACAAACTTTGGTTTTGCTGGTTATGACCAAGTTATTTACATTGGTACTAATGGCAAGATGAATGAAACATCAGCAGCAATGGGTTTAACTTCTCTAGAAAGCATTGATAATTTTATTGATGTTAACCACCACAACTATAAGTGCTACCAAACAGAACTTGCTGATATTACCGGAATTTCATTATTGAGTTATGATGACACAGAAAAATGTAATTATCAATATATTGTTTTAGAAATTGAAGAATCTAAAGCTCAAATCACTAGAGATAACTTGATCAAAATTCTTCATGCTGAGAATATCATAGCTCGTCGCTACTTTTATCCCGGTTGTCATCGCATGGAGCCTTATAAATCATATTTTCCCTATGCTAAATTACTACTATCTGAAACTGAAAGGTTAACCAAAAAAGTTTTACTATTACCTACAGGGACTTCAGTAAACAAAGATGAAATTCATATGATATCTCAAATCATTAAAACTGCTATTACAGACACTAAAAACTTTTTCTTGTAAATAACTGTATAAAAAATAAAGTCATGAATCAGAATACCACAAAACATCAATTGAACTTTGTAATATTTGCTCTGCCATTTCAATTTAATATTGGTGGAGTTGTTGCTCTTTATAATTTAGCACGAATCATTGATGAATGTGGATTTTCATGTAAAATATTCGATGAAAAAAGGTTGAATTTGCCTAATAGTATCTTTGAGAAATATGCAACAGAATCTGATGTGAATGACTCTACCGTTGTCGTATATCCAGAAATTGTTTTTGGCAATCCTTTAAAGGCAAAATATGTAGTTCGATGGCTTCTTTGTGAACTGGGTATTCATTGCCCTGCTGATATATACACGACTTGGGAAAAAGATGACTTTATTTACCATTATAGTACCTATAATACTCAAAAAAATGTAAAAGACTATAATATTATTTGCCCTCTATATACAAGTCCAGCATTAAAAAATTATGGCAAATCAAGGGATGGATATTGTCATATTATTAGAAAAGGTCATAAATTTCACAAGCCACTAACATATATTCATCCATCTGATTCTCTTTTCTTAGATGATAATTTATCTCAAGAAATTCTCATTGAAATATTTAATAGGAAAGAATATCTTATTTCCTACGATCCATATTCCTATGTTTGTGTAATGGCAGCTTTGTGTGGATGTATTCCTATTATAGTACCGATGACAGGAACTACAAAAGAGCAGTGGTTAAAAAGTTTATCTACTTCAGTAATTTTGGAACAATATGGAGAATATGAATTAAAGGGAATTGCTTATGGAATAGAAGAAATAGAATATGCACGAAATACCTTGGAGGGAGTAAAATATCAACAAGAAATATCTATCCAATATGGTGAAGAATCTGTTCACCGTTTTATCAATAATATGATAAGTATAGTGTGTACTGATTCAGAAATTTTAGCTAAAAATGATCAAGTTTTAAAAGTTAACGATGTATTTCCTGTTAGTGAATCTGCAATTAGTTTAGAAACAATTAAATCTAGTAACATAGCATTTCCAACAATAAACCCCATCACAGATGAAGATCCTAGACCTTTTTGGTCAGTAATGATTCCTACATACAACAATACTCAATTTTTAGAAACAACTTTAAAAAGTGTTTTAGAACAAGCATTAGAACCAGAAGAAATGCAAATAGAGGTGGTTGATGATTGCTCTACTGAAGTTGATGTAGAAGCAATTGTTAAAAAATTAGGTAAAGGTAGAATTTCTTATTATAGACAGCCTCAAAATTTAGGTTTTATTGGTAATTGGAACGCCTGTCTACAACGTGCGCGGGGTTATTGGGTTCATATACTACATCAAGATGATTTTGTTATGCCTGGATTTTACCAAAAACTACAGGTAAGCATCAAAAATCAGTTAGATATAGGAGCAGCTTTTTGTCGGTTTTTCTATATAAATGAAGCAGGAATACAAATTCCATCTGCATATATTGAACGAGAAACATCTGGTATTTTAGAAAATTGGTTAGAAGCTATAGGTGTAAGTAATCGGATTGAATGTCCTTCAATAGTAGTAAAAAGAAGCGTCTATGAAAAATTAGGAGGTTTTTGTATTGAAGCTGGTTATGCTTCTGACTGGGAAATGTGGAAAAGAATTGCTGTTCATTATAAATTTTGGTATGAGCCAGAAATTTTAGCTGCTTATCGTAGACATTCACAGGCAACTACTTCTAGATATATGATATCAGGAGAAAATATAGCTTATACACGCCGTGCTATAGAAATTTCTGAGTTGTATTTACCAGAAAATATTTCAGAAAATATTTCTAACCAAGCACGAGAATATTATGCACTGCGTTCTCTGAGTTTAGCTAAAAGCATGATTGATGCCAATCACTTAGATTGGGCTATTAATCAAATTCGAGAAGGCTTAAAATGTAGTATTTCGAGTCAAGTTATGGCTAACTTGGGTGAATTAATACGACAATCAGAATCATTAATTAGGTTATGTGCTGAACTTTTGTTATCTTTTCAAGTCATTGAAAATTTAAATAATGAAATTGATAATAATGAACTAAGTCTGAATTTAAGAGATATCAATCTAATTGCTTTCCCTAATTGGGAACAGTCAGAAGATTTACTCTACGAAGATTTAGCTTCCTTGATAACCAATCTGATAAACCATCCTCAGAAACATAAAATTACTTTATTGATAGAACATAGTGGTATTTCTGATGAAAATGCTAATTTTATATTTTCCGATGTAGTTTTTAATTTGGTGCAAGAACAAGATGTAGATATTGATGATGATATAGAAATTACCCTAATTAGCAACTTAACTGTAAATCAGTGGCAAAAATTATTATCTCAAATTAATTCAATCATTAGATTAGACAGAGAAAATAAACAAGCTATAATACAATCTAACGCAAACAATTTACAAAATTGCCATATAGAAGAATTCAGCAAAATAAAATAGTAAATATTCACTCTCTAAATCATCACAAAATCATGAAATATAAAGATTTTCAAATTCAACTACCCAAACAATTCAATAACTGGGAAACTCCTTTCTGTAAACCAAAAATAGATATTTTCCAAGCCATAAGCGCGAAAATTAATAGCATGATTTCCCCTAACCTCATGCAACTCTTAAACCTTGCCGTATCCTGTTTACAAGAAGATGAAGTTTATTGTGATATTGGCACATTTCAAGGAGCAAGTTTAATATCTGCTTTACTGAATCATCCTGATAAAACTGCTTATGCAGTAGATAATTTTTCAGAACTAGATCCGGAAAATAAGAATTTTGATACATTAGCAAATAACCTGGAAGAATTTAACCTTTCTGAACAAGTATTTTTTTGTTATCAAGATTTTGAAGAATTTTTTAGAGACTTAAAAAATGAAGAGATTGACCAAAAAATCGGTATTTATTTTTATGATGCTAGTCAAAATTATCGTTCCTGCTTATTAGGATTACTTTCTCTAAAACCAGTAATTAGTAATCAAGCCTTAATTATTATTACTAACTGTCAGTGGCAATCTTGTCAACAAGCTGTGAGAGATTTCTTGTTTACTCATCATCAAGCTAGATTAATCATAGATTTTTCCCAAGCAGATTATTTACTTTGGAATGGTATCCAAATATTAAGTTGGGATAATCAACTTGAACATAGTCCTATAGAAGATGATTTAGTCTTAAATTCAGAGCTACAACAAGCTATTAATAACATTGCTAAATCTGAAATAAATCATTTTTGTGAAGTTCAACAAGCAGAAGCTTTATCATTATCAAGACAAGGTAAATATTCTCAAGCTGAAAGAATATATTTTAATCTTTTACATTATAATAAATCTAATTCCTTAACTTGGCAAAATCTCGGTATTTTATATTATCAACAAGAAAAATATTTTCCGGCTTTAGAATGTTTAACTAATGCTTTGGCAATTTATGAAAACCAAGCCAATTATCATTATACAATTGGGTTAATTTTAGAAAAAATTGAGATCAATAAAGCCATTGAAGCTTATCAGAAAGCGATTGAACTTAATCCTCAATTGGTTGATGCTTATAATAATTTAGGCAATATTTTTTTGTCTCACAATCACATAGCTACAGCAGAAGATATTTTCAGAAAAGCTATCATCGCTAATCCTGAACATTTTGGTGGTTACATCAATTTAGGAAACTTACTCATCCAAAACCAGCAAATTGATGAAGCAATTTTATGTTATCAAAAAGCACTAAATTTAAAACCGAATGATCCTAATATTTTCAATAATTTAAGTCTTGCATATAAACTAAAAAATGACCAATCTCAAGCATTATTTTATCATGGATTTTCTGCTTATACCCAAGGTGAATATGAAGAAGCTATTAAATTCTATAAACAAGCAATAAAGATTGATCATAATAATCAAAATTTATATTTTCATTTAGCATGGGCTTTACATTCAGTAGGCAAAACAAAAGAAGCTATTACAGAATTAAAAATAGCATTACAGTTATTGCCTAATAATTTACTAATGCAAATCACAAATTTACAAATCCTTCCTGTTATATATCAAGATATAGAAGAAATTAATTTTTATAGAGAGTCCTTTCAAAAAAAGTTAGCAACCTTAAGTCAAACTCTATCTTTAGAAACAGAAATAGAACAAGTAAATGCTTTAGATGCTATCAGTCGCAGGACAAATTTTTATTTAGCTTATCAATGTAAAAATGATATTGATTTACAAAAACAATATGGAAAAATAGTCCATAAAATCATGATTGCAAATTATCCTGAATGGAGTAAAAGTTTACCCATAGAGCGTATTAAGACAGGAGAGAAAATTAGCATTGGTTATCTTTCTAGTCATTTATATAGTCATAATGGTGCAAACTGGGCTTTAGGATGGATTAAAAATTGTAATTATGAGGAATTTGAAATTTACTGCTATCATATTGGCTTAAAAACAGATAGAATCACAGAAGAATTCAAACTATCTAGTGATACTTTTGTACATCTTCCTGTGCAAAATAATCAATCTTTTATGGATATTTGTCAGAAAATTATAGCTGATAAATTAGATATTTTAGTATTTCCTGCCATCGGTATGGAAGCTATGGATGGACTATTTGCTGGTTTAAGATTAGCACCTATTCAATGTACAGCGTGGGGACATCCTGTAACTTCTGGTCTACCCACAGTTGATTATTATTTATCTAGTGAGTTAATGGAAATTAAAAATGCCGAGGAGCATTATTCAGAAAAATTGATCCGCTTACCAAACTTAGGCTTCTCTTATATAAAACCAATATTTCCTGAATTGAATAAAAGTCGTGGTGATTTCGCATTAGCTGAAGATTCTATAGTCTATTTATGCTGTCAATCTATTTTTAAATATCTCCCCCAATATGATTATATTTTCCCCACTATCGCGCAAACAATACATAATGCTAAATTTGTATTTATATCAGCATCGGAAGGAAAATATATAACTTATCAATTTCAACAACGTCTTCATCAAGCTTTTGCAAAATTTGGTTTAAATAGTGAAGATTATTGTGTGATGTTACCCAGACAAAATCCTCCAGATTTTTTACAATTAATGATGATTTCTGATATTTTTTTAGATACCTTTGAATGGAATGGTGGAAATACAACATTACAAGCTATTGCTGGAAATTTACCTATTGTTACTTGTCCAGGTGAATTTATGCGAGGTCGTCATTCCTATGCTTTCTTAAAAATGTTAGGTGTCACCGATACTATTGCTAATTCAGAAGCAGAATATATAGAAATTGCTGTTAAACTAGCACTTAATACTGAATGGAAAAACAATATTATTGAAAGAATGAAAAGCAAACATGAAAGTCTATATGAAGATTTAACCTGTGTCAGAGCATTAGAAGAGTTTTATAAAAGTGTTGTTTATACTACTATTTAGGATGTTTTTCAGCCCTTTGCCATGAAATTAATACATTACATTTTCAAAAATTATGGACTATCAATATTTTTACCAACAATTACCTCAACTATTTGATAATTGGAAAGAATCATCTTGTACTCCCAAATCAAATCTTTTTGACTTCATACTCACAAAAGTTGATAGTATGATATCTATCAATGTTATGCAGCTATTAAATTTTGCTGTGTCTTGTTTAGAGTCAGATGAAATTTACTGTGAAATAGGGACATTTAAAGGAGCAAGTTTAATATCTGCTCTCCTCAATAATTTAGAAAAAATTGCCTATGCAGTGGATAATTTTTCTGAATTAGAATTAGATTTAGAAATTAATAATTTTGAGCAACTGATCAATAATTTAGAAGAATTTAACTTAGCTGACCAAGTATTTTTATTTTATCAAGATTTTGAGGAATTTTTTGCAGAATTAAAAAATCAGGAATTAACAGAAAAAATAGGTGTATATTTCTATGACGGTAGTTGTAATTATCGCTCTCATTTGCTAGGTTTACTATCTATCAAATCGGTAATTAGTCCTCAAGCTTTGATTGTTATTACCAATTGTCAATGGTCATCTTGTCAACAAGCTGTTAGAGATTTCTTAGCAATTTCTCCTGAAGCGAGATTAATGATGGATTTTTCTCAAGCAGATTATTTAGTTTGGAATGGAATTCAAATATTAAGTTGGGATACTAGTAGACAACATGAGAATACAGGAAAATATGGGTTTATTGACTCAGAATTTGAAAAATCTATGACTAGTATTACGAAAGAGGAAAGAATAAAATTTATTTATCCGATGCAAACAGAAATTATATTGTTATATCAAAATATAAAATATGCAGTAGAAATAGAGAAAAAATGTTTAAATTTATTAAAATATGATAGAAGTAATGCTACTTTTTGGCAAAATTTAGGATTAGTATATTACCAGCAAGAAGAATATACTAAAGCCCTAGCTTGTTTAAATAAAGCATTAATAATTAATAGTAATGAACCATTATTTCATTATACAATAGGGTTAATTCTAGAAAAATTACAGGTAATTCCTCAAGCGATTCAAGCTTATCAAAAAGCTATTGAAATTAATCCTAAATTAGTGGACGCTTATAATAATTTAAGTAATATTTTCTTGTTACAAGGTGACATAGAACAAGCAGAGAAAATATTAAAACAAGCAATTATTATTAATCCCGAATATATTGGTATCTATCTGAATTTAGGTAATTTATTGATTAATCATCAGCAAGAAATTGATCAAGCAATAGTATATTATGAGCAAGCATTTGAATTGAATAAAAAAAATCCTGACCCTAATATTTTACATAATTTGATTTTTGCTTATAATCTCAAAAATGATCATATTTCCGCTTCATTATATGATGGATTATATAATTATTTTTATCAGGATAAATATGAAGAAGCTATCGCTAAATTCACTAATTTTTTATCGGTTAATAAAGGAAACGAATTTACATATACAATCAGATCGGAAGAGCGTCGTGTAGG
>OGVQ01000045.1_pt1 | contig 36234 bp, 34 predicted proteins | sample 1575801 | NCBI WGS metagenome assembly OGVQ01 (sample SAMN07581550, study PRJEB24739) | freshwater metagenome | place: Singapore | collected 2015-04 | reverse complement strand
GGGAGGGCATCCCCAAAGTAACGCTACAGGAGTTGAAGCCTCTACTCTACTTGGTGCAAACCTGGTTGAGCAAGTTTTGACTATGAATGTAGAATCCCCGCGTCTTTAGACCGGGGAGTGTCAATCAATAGAAGAGTAGCAGTCAGCAATCATAATTCACAAATCAGCTAGTATCAATAAAACCCAAGCAACTTAGTAAAAGTAACTAGAAAGGATTATAACCGTGGCCTTATTTGCGAAATATACTAATTTATTGATAATGTCCACATTGCTGGGATTGATCGGTTTACCGACGATAGTAACACCAGCGACAGCCCAAAACCTAAATAATACGGGTAATCCAGACCTCAATCCCAGTGTCAATCAACCTAGTTCTACACCTACCTATCCCGCAGCACCTCCACCAGAACCCAAGAAACCCTTACCTAATGATAGAGAATTAGAAGACGCGGATACACAAGTAGATTATCGGATTAGTAACTTACTGGGAGATTTTACAGGTAATCTCTGGGTGGGTTCGTGGCGCGGACTATCACGGATTGACCCCAATACAGGTAGAGTGATTTCTCGTGTGAGTTTACCCAATATTGCCATTGGTGCTTTAGCACAAGATAAAGTGGGACGGTTATGGGTTGGGAACTATGAAGGTTTAACGAGAATAGATCCCCAGACTAGCCAAATTACAGCCCAAAATTTATTACTACCTTCCAAACGAGTATTATCATTGCTAATTGATAAGCGGGGTTACTTGTGGGTGGGAACTGATGCTGGTTTAACTCTAGTCAGTCCCGACCAAGGTTTAATTATGACCACAGTGAAAAATATGCCTGGTGTGAGTGTTAACGCCATGACCTTAGATGCCGATGGTCAACTGTGGGCAGGTACTCTAGAAGGACTGGTGAAAGTCAATACTGCTAGTGCTTTGCTGATGAAGAGAATCGAAAATTTACCAGGGGGAACTGTCCAAACTTTGGCGATTAGTCCCCAAGGATTAATTTGGGCGGGAATGCCAAATCAATTATTAGTAATTAACCCAAAAAATGGTATTGTATTGCGGTCTGTAACTCCACTGCGCGGACGCAATGTGACATCAATCAAATTTGCCAAAGATGGCAGTGTGTGGATTGGGACTACCAATGGTTTGCTACGATTGAACCCATATACAGGAGCAGTATTAGACCAGGTGACCGGACTTCCTTCTAGTCGAGTTTTAACTATTGCACCAGATGTTGGTAATAAACTATGGGTAGGAACAACGGAGGGTTTAGCTTGGTTGATGCCTTCGGTCGGTAAGGCTCAACCTCATTTTGGTTTTGGTAGGTATGTTAAGTAGGGAATAGGGAATAGGGAATAGGGAACAGGGAACAGGGAATAGGGAATAGGGAATAGGGAACAGGGAATAGGGAATAGGGAATAGGGAATAGGGAATAGGGAATAGGGAATAGGGAATAGGGAATAGGGAATAGGGAATAGAGTAATGAAAGTTCAAAAAAATTCTTTCCCTTTCCCAACTTTTAATTTTTAATTTATGCCAGTTACTACTCAACTATTAACTCAATGGAAACAACAGGGACGGGCGATTGTGGCTTTAACGGCCTGGGATTATGCGATCGCTCAACTTCTAGATGGGGCTGGTGTAGACTTGATCTTGGTTGGTGATTCTCTTGCGGTCGTCCTGGGTTATGAAACTACCTTACCCATAACTTTGGATGAAATGATCCATCACGCTAAGGCTGTGCGCCGTGGGGTAAAAAATGCGTTGGTGGTGGTGGATTTACCATTTTTGACCTATCAAGAAAGTATCTCCCAAGCTATGCACTCCGCCGGCAGGGTACTGAAAGAAACAGGAGCGCAAGCGGTAAAATTAGAAGGTGGTTATCCGGCAATGGTAGAAACCATTACGCGATTAGTCCAATCGGGGATTCCCGTTATGGGTCATGTGGGGTTAACACCTCAATCAATACATCAGTTAGGGTTGCGACAACAGGGAAAAACCCAGGCACAGGGAGAGAGGATTTTGCATGAAGCGATCGCCCTGGAACAAGCCGGTGTTTTTGCCATAGTATTAGAACATATTCCCGCCAAATTAGCGCTACAAATTACCCAAAAACTCCGTATTCCTACCATCGGCATCGGTGCAGGTTCTAACTGTGATGGTCAAGTATTAGTCACTTCTGATATTCTCGGACTGTCAGAAAAACAACCACCATTTGCTAAAATTTATACCAATTTACGAGAAACCATTACCAACGCTGTACAAGATTACGCTATAGAGGTGCGAGAAGGAAAGTTTCCTCAATAGGTTCATTAACTATTGGCCGTAAGTCCCCCACTGAATCCTAAATCACCCAAACTTGGGGGACTTTGAAATTCTTATTCCCCCACAATTGGGGGTGAGGGGGCATTAAAACCCTGTGTACACCTTAGATTGTAAAATTGCATGAAGCAGCCCTTGATGCAGATGCAGAATTAGTCACTCAAATCCTAGATTCAGGAACTGAATTTCATACTTTACTGCGTCAGACTCGCCAAGATTAGGTGAAGAGGTTTCAATTTGAAAAGATTTTGGATCTAACTGAACCATTAGGTATATAAGGATAAACCTCCCCATAACCTTTTAATTCCCGTACAGTCATCGAAAATCCATCACCCAATTTCACAGCTATCAATTCATAGCATTTTTTTTGCATATTGATTTCGCAAAAAAATTTTTGTTCCAGGGATTCTCCTGTTTCCACAACCTGTACTAACTGGTCAAAAAATCCGGGAATGAGTTGATTTAAGAATTGCTTATATCCTAAATTATTAGTTAATTCTCCTCGTCTTTGACCCAAGATTCTAGCAAAGACAGGATTAACTAATAAATAGCGAAAATCTTTGATTTCTCCCGTTACCATATACCTAATGGACTGCATAACAATAATTCCGTCTCTGGAACTATTCAACACACTGGTAAGGAAAGCGCAAGATTGGTAAAGAGTTTCTGTGGTTTGTTGATATTGCTTATTTTCTTGTCTTAGCTGGTGTTTTTCCTGTTGCCAATTGATGTGAGTTTGAATTCGGGCGATAATTTCTTCAGTTTGAAATGGTTTAGTAATATAATCTACCCCTCCCACTTGAAAGGCTTTAACTTTATCAAAAACTTCGTTTAATGCACTGATAAAAATAATCGGAATATCTGAAGTTTCTTCCTCAGCTTTCAGAATAGAGCAGACTTGATAACCATCAATATCGGACATTTTAATATCAAGTAAAATCACATCTGGTGGGTTGTTGCGGATGGTGCATAATACCACATTAACATTAGTAACACCGAGAACTTTATACCCCTGTTTGGTGAAAATATCGGATAAAAAATGCAGATTTTCTATGAGGTCATAAACGATTAAAATATTGCCTTTGGGGTTTTTAGTTTCATAAGTGTCGTTTTCGATAATGTTGATGGAAGACCCAGTAGAGATAGCACTTCGTTGTAAAAGTAAATGGCGAAAGTTACTCTTGGTGACTTTTTCTTGGAGTAACTCGGAAAGGCGTTTCCATAACAGGGAGGCTAAATCTTTAATATGCCCCACACTCATGTATAAGCTATCTGCAACAGCATGGTAGGTTTCGTTTTTCCAAGCAGCTTTGAGGATTACTTTCTCTGGGACGGTTAGTTTTTTACTTGTTTTGGATTTAAGGGTCGAGTCTACCCATTTGATTGCTTCTTCAAAAGTCATAGACGATTAGATGTGATTTTCCAGGGTTTTTGATGATGTTATCTTGTGGTTTATTTTACACATAGATTTGCAGTTAGCGATCGCCCCGCTCTCTTCAAATCCCGTCAGGCATCACTACTACCCCTGGCAATTTATATATGTCAACAGCTTTACACCAGATAAAATACTTAAATATTAAAAAATATTTAAGACATAACCCGACTCGATCCGACCTGAAGATCCGACTTTTCCGACTAGCATTCAGGAGAAAAGGGTAGTAATTTTGAATACGTAAGGCAAATACCTTACTAAATATCTAAAACCAAGGAAAGAATAGAATGACTAAGGTCGTATTAACCAAACTAAAATGCATACAAACATCTGGTGGTGGTGGTGCAGATGATGTATATGCAAAGTTTTTTGTAGATGGGTCGCAGATCGGAAGATGGCCAGGGCGTGGTGATGTTGATATGAACAGGGGGGATGAACAATTCATCAACCAAACATTTAGTTTTCAAAAAGATTTGAAGATCGAGTTGTGGGAATACGATTCGACTTCATCTGATGACTACATGGGCGCTTATATATTTTCTGCCACGGGTTCAGGTTCAGGAAAGATAGTGCTATCCGATCCCAAAGAAGGGAATATCTATGAATTGGGTTATGATTACATACCAGATAGGGTAAAGGTCGCCAGACTTCATTCTACCAAGTGTATAGCGATGTCAGAGAGTGTCAATTCCGATCTCGTTAACAAGGCTGCCGCTTTGTCAGGTGCCGTTGCAGAAGCAACAGGTAAAGTCCTGGGTAACACTTCCAAGCCTGAAGCTCAATTGGTTGGACAAGCTCTGGAGGCAGGTGCAATAGTTTTGAAACAAATTCCCGGCTTGGTAGATGCAATTGCTAAGGCAGGAAATTACCCAGATCAACTGTACCTAACTTTTAGTAATCAACCGGGAATTGACAAGCGGTTTTGGCCGAACCCTGGTAAATACTATGAAATTTTAGCAGGTCAAATTGTACGGTTTGATGACTTGCGTTATCCTCTCATTCAGCCTCTAGATATCACCCTTTGGGAATACGATTATGGTTCTGGAGACGATCACCTCGGAAGTTTTGCAATTGAGAAAGATACACAGCCAGGTACTTATGTAAAAATGGTCACAAGTGCTAGTGAAGCGTCTATCTATTTAGTCGCATACGTTGTGGCAGAAGAAGAGTGGTAATAGAACTTACGCAAGTGTCAGACTAAGAATCTGTTGTAGTTGTAGGGTGCGTTAGAGCTTTGCCTAACGCACCCTACCTATATTTCAAAAATCAAATATTAGTTCTGTATTAGCCAAATAAGATAAATTACCAGGTTTTACCATAAAAATTGAAGGTTTAATACGTTTATTACCTATTTTTTCTAGTTATTCAGATAATTCTGCTGAAACTTTTATGATTATTTTGAGCAAATTTTTCTAACCTTTTTTAAAAACCATTTTAAATTTGACATGGGAACTTTTTAAAATCCCTATAGTCCTATTACCAATGTTTAGCAAAACCCTGAGATTATAACCCATGTCTAATCAAAATAATAATAGCAGGAAAAAAGATCACGATATAACTAGACAAAAACTAGCACAAACAGCCCTGATTTTAACTGCTTTTATCCCATTAACAACTCAAAGTGGTTTAGCAAACCAGTTATTAAGCAGCTTAGATAAATACTTAATTCCCGTAGGGTCAGCAAGTACCAATCAAATAGCACAAAATTCCCCAAAACTGAGACAAATTCGGGAACTACCAAAAACAAAACAATATAATTTGATTGTTGTCAAAGATCAAAAATTGGTTAATCAATTAGGTGCAGAAACAATTTTAATTGATAGTAAACAGATATTTATTGTTGATCAAAATGGTAAAAAAACAATTGCACCTGATGGTCAATACAAACTTTCTAACAACCTAATCATTGAAGTTGCTCAAGGCCAAGTTATCAATCAGGCTATATTTGATTTAGGGAAGAAAAATCCTGCTGCTGCTGATGGTTCATGGGATCAATCTTCATGGACAGATCAAGGAGGTTGGAAAGATTGGTCACGAGGTAGTACAATAGATTCTAGGTTGACTAATGTGCAACGGACTTTACCTAATTCGGTAGTGCGTGACACATTACAAAAGATTATTCAACAAGAAATAAAACTTCAACAAATTCAACGAATTCCACGGTAAAAATATAACCAGCATTAGCTGAATAATCATGTAGAGATGTTTCATGTAATATCTCTACAAAGATTATATAAATCACACTATATATTAAGAAAATAAGGAATTTAGAACAATGCACCTAATCATGAAGTTGAGCAAATTATGTAATTTAAGATGTACATATTGCTATGAATATGATGAACTAGCAAATAAAGATAGGATGTCTTTAGAGGGGATAGAGTTTTTTTTCAAAAATATGGCAGATTATGTGATGAAAAAGGAAAAAAACTTTCCCTTATCCCTTATTTTTCACGGTGGTGAAGCGCTTTTATTACCCCATAATTACCTGCGGGCAATTTGTCAACTCAGAGATAAATATTTTACACAAAATGGGATTGATACGAGAACTACTGTTCAGAGTAATTTATTCAAAATATCCTCTAAAACTTTAGATTTATTAGAAGAACTAGAGATTCATTTAGGATTTTCCTTAGATGTATTTGGAGAACAGCGTCTTGATATTGCTGGTCAAATTTCTCAAGATCAAGTTTTAGATAATTTACAAATTTTATTAGATCGTCAAATTCCCGTTGGTGGAATTTCGGTTCTGCACGCGCTCAATGTAGATAAAGCAGTACAAACTTATCAGTTTTATGATGAATTAGGAATAGATTATCGGATTTTACCTATTCATAGCAGTCGGGAAATTGTTCCTGCACGGATGAGTAATTTATTATTAAGTTATCAGCAAACTATTAATGCTTTAAAAATGGTTGCAAAAGCGCAATTTAGCCAAGTTTCTAATATTACGGTGCAACCATTAAATGAGTATTTTCAAGCAGCAGTGAGATATTTAATGGATTCTACAATTGACGTTTATGATCCGTATATTCATGATTGGGCTTGGATTATAAATACTAATGGTGATGTTTATCCCCATGGTGATGCTTATTTACCGGAAGGTTTAATGGGTAATATTTTTCAACAAACTGTGAGCGAAATTTTCCAATCTTTGGCTTTTGTAAATGTTACCAATAATCGGATACAAAGGGGAGAAGTTTGTCGTAGTTGTCAATTTGATCGTAAGTGTAATCAGATTGCAATTACAGAAGCGATTCCTAGTGAGCGCGTTTACGATTCTGCGGGTATTTTGCAATGTTCAATTGCTAAACCGATGATTAAATTTATGATAGATGAAATTAGAAATTCACCAGATACTCAATCAATATTTGAACTGTATAAATCACCTGTTTTGGTGGGATAAATCTATTGATTAATTTTTCTATACATTTATAGTCAAAATTTGACTAAATTATTTAAAAATAAAACTCAGTCAAGGGTATATATCTTAACTATTGTACTATATTAGGACTTACGCACTGTACAAATTCACCATGATGTGCGTGAACGAAAATCCGTCGTTTCAGGCTTTTGGCGATTAACTTCCGATCAATAGCGAACTGCTTGCAGCAGCGCTTCGCTATCGCCCAAAAATAATTAAAAAATCACGTTGAAATGCCCGAAACCCATACCTCATATTTGGTTGATCCTGTCAATGCGCAAGTCCTATATATATACTTTTTTAGCCAAAACTCGTAGTTATACTTCGTGTTATAGGAATTTCAACTACGGTATTATTTTTGTCTGTTTACAAATAGTAGATTTGACAAAAACTAATCTCAAAGTAAAATTTGGCCGCAAATTAAGGCAAATACGTAGATTTAAAAATTTAACTCAAGAACAATTAGCTGAAGCAATAGGAGTTTCTGTTGAGTTTATTAGTAACATCGAACGTGGTATTAATGCACCTTCTTTCGATACTTTGGAAAAGCTCTCTGAATTTCTCAATGTTTCTTATGTTGATTTGTTCAACTTTCCGGATGATTAACAATTATGGCAAAAAAGAAAGATGAGAATTTCAGTAACAAACAAGTTCAGATATTTAAAAAATTAGAAGATAGAGATGAGAATGATTTAATAGACAAAACCATAGCAGAAATTACAAATTCATCTGTCAAAGAAAATGTTTCTCCTGTTGAGGCAATTTCTGAAGATATCAAAAAATTAGCTGTACAAGAATATAACATTTCTGTGGAGAAAGTAGCACAACTTATTAAGTTAACTTCTAGTTTATTTAAAACACTATTATTATCCGCAGAATATGAAGAGAAAAAAATTCGTGCTATTATCACAAAATTTCGTGATGCTGGAAGACGTTCTGCACCTTGGAAACCTACATCTAGTCGTGTACCAGGTAGGCCGCAAGATGGAAAAGATGGAAATAGAATAAATCGTTGGGAACTTCCGTCAGAACATAAATTTTATGCTTCACAAGTGGATGCAACACTGGTTGAAGTAAAGTATTTTCTACAGGCTTTATCCATGAATGGATCACCCAGTTTACCAGATAATTCTATTCAAGATAGCTTTATTTGGTTGTTAGAACATCCTGTTAAACCGGGAATATATCTTGATCCCATACAATTAATTCCCATTGAATTTTCTCAGCTTATTGATACACCAAGAACAATTCAATCCGGCCATTTAATTCCTTTGGATCGTGGTGGTAAACATACCCCACAAAATACATTTTTAATGTTAGAAAGAAGTAATCAAATCCAAGGTAATCAAACCTTAGATGAACTACTTGAACTCATGACTAGGGTAATTAAAGGATATCACGAAAAAGGCAGGATATAAATTGCAAATTACCATACATCTAAATTATTAAATTTTCAATTGTTTGAGTAGTTTCTTGAATTAAAATTGACGCTTGATATCTGAGTTGATCCGCTTCATACATTTTTGCACCAATTTGATCAGCATAACTTTTATCTTGAGGATGGAGAACTGGTATTGATGCAATATAACTAGAATTAATTTCATCAATCACAGATCCAAAAATACCACTTTTGAGTAAATTTTGTCCAATTTCACTTTTCAAATAACCGTATAAATAACCAGGATGCAACTTTTCAGGATCAGGAATTATTCTAATAATATGTTCTGATGCTGCGAAACCTTCCCAGTCTTGAGGTACACTGGATACTATTCCTGTAGTACCACTTCTAGTAATTAAAATCCATCCTGCTTTTAAAGCTAATTGTTGATAGTGGATACTGTCTTTTAAAATTCTTTTTTCTGTAACAGGAATTAGTTGTGTAATATTAGAACCTCCCAAAAAAGGGACTGAGTTTTCTAAATCTTCTGTGTATTCACGTTTAAATCTACCAGGGTAAAAAATATCTTTAACTAAATCTCCTAATGGAGTAATTATTAAAGATGAATCCTGTTTAACAATTGTAATTAACTTATCGCGTAAATCTATTGATGATGGACGATAATAAGCAGCATTCAAGCGAATATCTGAATTATTTTTGATTAATTGAGAAGAGATAGTAAAAGCTAATTCTGATACTTGACTAGGATTATTTCCAGCTAAAAAAGCATCATAAGCTGTGGAAATTTCAGGTAAATCAACATCTATTTCTTCAGATTCGTTATTTTTAAAAACTGGTCTTCCCCGTCTATCATGTCCAATTTTTTGGGGACAGGCCATAAATATTGGATAATCTGGTTCATCTCTCCATTGAGGATTAGGATTTGATCTTTTTTCAACTACTAAAAGTGATCCTTTTGTTCCTGTATAGGGTTGAAATGTATCTTCCGGTAAATCAACAATTGCAATTATTTTACAATTAGTCATTAACCATTCACGAACAAAACCTTCTTTGGGACCGCTTAGGATTTGATATGGTACAACTAATACCATTCTCCCTATTCCGGGAATTAAAAAATTTAAATTGCGTTCAATAAATAAAATATCTGGTGATCTGGGTACAATTTTTTCGGTTGATTTTTGCCATTTATGACCTGCTTTTTTCCAAGCATAAGCTAAAGAGAATCTTTTTAATGTTTCTGTATCTTTAACTAAAATTTTTGTACCAAAGGGGGGATTTCCTACCATGAAATATCGAGATTCTAGTGGAATACGATCAGATATTTCATTGTTCCAATTTTCATAAGGAGCTAAACTATCTTGTCTTTCAACCAACATTTTAGGTAGACTAAAAAATTCCGGTGAAGTGTTAGATATCTGCACCAAGTCTTGATCTACTTCTAACCCAATGAGTAGTTCACTAACTAAATTATTTTGTTCTTCTTCGGTAATTATGTTTTCTGCTTGAGCTTTATTAATGATAATGTTTTTTGCACGATGTAAAAAACCAGAAGTTCCACAACTGATATCTGCTAAGGTTTGATGTTTTTCTCCTGTAAATCCTACTAAATGTAAAGCTAAATCTACTACATAACGATGGGTAAAAAACTGGCCTCCTTCTCTTTTAACTGTATAAACTCTAAATGCTTCTAGTGCATCACCTAAAACATCTGTAGGAGTTTTTTTCAAAGATAATCTTTCTAGTTGAAAAACAGCATGATAAAGGGATTGATCATCTAAATCTAAACTTCCTAATTGTTGCTTTTCATTTCTTCCTATGTCATATTGAGTAAGTAATTTACGCAGACGATTTGCAACTGAGATAACAGCATTAGATGGGATACTTTTAGTACCATTTAACCCCTGTGGTAGTTCATTTTCTGCGATATAAAAATTACTTCTGTTATGAGGTTGTTCTTCATCAAATTTTTTCAATAAAATTATTTTTTGAATTTCTGTACCCAAACGGGAAGGAATGCGAATATTACTATTACCATAAAAATGATCATGCAGGTCTGATAAAATTTGCTTCAAATCATAAGCAGGAGTTAAATTAGATTTTAAATTTTGACTGAAAATACTATTTTCTTGATTAATTTCAGCCCAACTAGGTAAAAATGGAGGCAGTTCTTGATATTTTTCTTGAGAATTAAGATAAAAAATCTTTAAGACCTTACCATTAAACCAGATTATTTTTTTTGCTCCTGAGTTTTGAAATGAGTTTACCCATTCATAGCTAAAGGTAAAGCCATTTTTAACTATGCTGACCACTAATAATGGTTCTATATGCAGGACAGCATCAGGAGAAAAAACAATAATATCTGCTGCATAATTTTGACCATTCTTACCTAAAAAGCTAGAGTTTAAAAGTAAGCTATTTGGAGGATAGCCAGATTCTTGTATCCTTCTTAATATTTCCTGTCTTGTTGATTCTAGAGAATTTACTTGTAACGGGATCTTTTCGGACTTGAGATTACTTGATTTCATGAGATTAGCGCAAATATTTGGTGAATAAATAACCTTCTCTATTCTTCCTCTTTCTCCTCTTCCTTCGTTTCCTTCGTGCCTATCCCTTCAGGACGCTACGCGAACGTGGTTCAATCCTCCTACAACAAAAGACGCAGAAAACAACTCTCTGCGTCTGTAGCGTGAAAAAACCTAAACCATCTCCGAAGTCTGCACAGTTGACTGAGGCTGAGGCTGGAACATAAACAGCGAATAAACCACATCCCGGCGGATATTCACCATCATATCCAAGAACAACTCATAACCCTCACTCTTATACTCAATGAGCGGGTCTTTCTGACCATAACCACGCAAACCAACGGACTCGCGCAAAGCATCCATTTGTTGCAGGTGTTCTCGCCACAAAGTATCTATGCGTTGGAGAATAAAGAACCGTTCCGCTTGACGCATCAAACCGGGTTGGAATTGGTCAATTTGCGCTTCCTTCATATCATAAGCTATACGGGCTTGTTCATGGAGAAAGGCTTTAATTTCCGCCATCCCCATATCTTCCAATTGGCTAGACTGCATATCAGCCAAGAGGTAAACAAACTCTTTCACCTTATCCACCAACTTGTCTAATTCCCATTCTTCCGAAGGTAAATCAGGATTGATGTAATAATCAACGATGTCATCCATCGTTTTTTCAGCGTATTTAATTACCTGTTCCTTGAGGTCTTGACCTTCCAATACCCGGCGACGTTCCGCATAAATAGCACGACGTTGGTTATTCATTACCTCGTCATACTCAAACACCTGTTTACGAATGTCGTAGTAATAGGTTTCAACTTTTTTTTGTGCGCCCTCTAAGCTGCGGGTTAACATCCCCGACTCAATGGGCATATCTTCCTCTACTTGGAAAGCATTCATTAAGCCGGCAACGCGATCGCCCCCAAAGATCCGTAATAGGTTATCCTCTAAACTGAGGAAAAATCTTGTTGTTCCCGGGTCGCCTTGTCTGCCGGCCCGTCCGCGTAACTGGTTATCAATCCGCCGTGATTCATGGCGTTCTGTACCAATAACGTGCAAGCCGCCTCTTTCTACCACTTCATCATGTTCGCGGCTGGTAAATTCTTCATACTCGTGTTTAATGCGCTGGTAAGCTTCCCGTAATTTCTGAATTACAGCATCGTCAGTAGGGGCTTTTTCGGCGGCTACGGCGATTTTTTCTTCTGCTTCCAATTCTGGTACACTTCTCTCACCGTAAGCCTTAACAGCCACTTCTACAGCCTCTTTCAAAAGCTGTTCTGTTTCTTTGGTCAAATTGGTGGGAAAAATTTCTGGGGAAGCCCGCCAAGATTTAACCTTTTTCCCTGGTACAAAGCCTTGTCCGCCACCACTACCACCCATAGGTAATCCCGAAGCCCTTTGTACAGCAAATTCATCATCTTCAGGGCTGACAATACGGGGCATAAAGTATTCCCGTAGTTTCAACCGCGCCATATACTCGGAGTTACCACCCAGGATGATATCCGTACCCCGTCCTGCCATGTTAGTGGCGATAGTTACCGCCCCCTTGCGTCCAGCTTGGGCGACAATTTCCGCTTCCCGTTCTACGTTTTCCGGTCGGGCGTTGAGGAGTTCGTGGGGGATTTCCATTTCTTTGAGCAATTCGCTTAGATATTCGGATTTTTCAACGCTGGTTGTCCCCACTAACACAGGTCTACCATTTTCGTGCATTTCGGCACATTCTCTAGCGATCGCTCGCCACTTACCTGCTTCGGTTTTAAACACCATATCAGATAGGTCTTCCCGTTTTCTAATCCGGTTGGTGGGAATAATGGTGACTTCCCGTTTATAAATCTTTTCAAATTCTACCTCTTCAGTCTTCGCTGTTCCTGTCATTCCTCCCAATTTGGGATACAGCAAAAACAGGTTTTGATAGGTGATAGTTGCCAAAGTTTGGGTTTCTGGCTGAATTTCTACGTGTTCCTTAGCCTCAACAGCTTGGTGTAAACCATCACTCCAACGCCGTCCAGGCAATACCCGACCTGTAAATTCATCCACAATGACAACTTCATCATTACGGACAATATAATTCACATCTTTGAGGAACAATTCCTTAGCCTTAATCGCATTAAACATAAAATGCGCCCAAGGGTCTTCCGGGTCAAATAAATCTGTCACACCCAAGAGGTTTTCCGCTTCCGCAAAACCCTCATCACTCAAAAGAACGTTACGATCCTTTTCATTGACTTCGTAATGTTCATCTTTTTTCAGGGTAAAGGCAATTTCCGCCGCTTGCAGGTATTTTTCTGTGGGTCTTTCCACCTGACCAGAAATAATTAAGGGAGTTCTGGCCTCATCCACTAAAATTGAATCTACCTCGTCAATAACACAATAATTAAATGGCCGTTGCACCACTTCAGCCATGGAAGTAGCCATATTATCCCGTAGATAATCAAAACCGATTTCACTGTTAGTTACATAAGTAATATCACAGTCATAATTTTTCTTTCTCTCTGTTGGGGTCATAGTAGACTGTATTAGCCCTACACTTAACCCCAAGAACCGATGTACCTGTCCCATCCATTCCGCGTCCCGACGTGCCAGGTAGTCGTTAACAGTAATAACGTGAACACCTTTACCAGTGAGGGCATTTAAATAACTCGGTAAAGTAGCTACCAAAGTTTTACCTTCACCGGTTTTCATTTCGGCAATTTGCCCAGAATGGAGGATCACACCACCTAATAGTTGTACATCAAAATGTCGCAACCCTAATACACGCCGTCCTGATTCCCGCACCACAGCAAAGGCTTCTGGCAAAATATCATCAAGGGTTTCCCCCTTAGTCAGCCGTTGTTTAAACTCGACGGTTTTACCTTTTAACTGCTCATCCGAGAGCGGCTTAATGTCTTCTTCTAAGAGATTAATTTCTTTAATGTAAGGGTCGTATTTTTTCAGTTTCCGAGCGTTGGGATCGCCCAACAAAAGTTTTAGCATGGCAGTTTATAGAGTTAAATCGAGGGCAATGGAAATTTCAGCTTTGGCTATATGATTATAGACGTTTAATCTAACCCAGCCGTTTTGCTTAGGGATGGGTGGAAAATGAGAATTGACTCAAAAACCGAATGCAAACAAACTAACCACTCTTATATAATGATTGGTTTTAACTATTATCTTAATATTGAAACTGTTTCATCGTATCATTTTGCTAAGGGAATAGGTGACTGATGACCGTTGACGGTTGCCTCCTACTCCCACTCTGGCGAAAGGCTACGGAAATCATACTTATCAGCCCCAATATGACAACTCACACAACTACCCATATTTATGGGATCGGGTAATTTGACATCAGGATGCAAAGCTCGAAAATAACGGGAGTCTTTGAACCGATAGGGTGTGGTTTCGTCTTGTAGTTGCACACGGGAAAAGGTAAAAAGATATTTTGAGACTAAAAGATGTTGAATCTTACCTAAAGGCTTGATTTGTACACCGTAGTGTTGGGGATCTTCCAGCAGATTTTGCCAAGTTTGAGTGGGGAAAACAGCCGCCGGTAAGGCTATATGGCAGCTTGAGCAGTTTTCTAGATATAATTCCTGTCCTAGTTTGTATTGTACAGGTACTACGTCAACTGTCCCTACTGAGTCCGCAGAAGTTGCGGCGTGGGTGCTGGTAGCTAATCCTAATATCCAGCCGATAGCTACACTCCAGCCAAAAATCACCAACATAACGATCAGTAGTTGGCGTTTAAGGCGACGATGGGATTTGGGTTTAACAAAATTTGCCATAAAGTGCTTCTCCTTTTCCTCTTTCTCTGTAACCTCTGTGCATCTGTGTTTTGTTAAGAAACTTACTTAACCAAAATCTATGACACGGATTTTGTTATCTTTACCCAATAAAGCCACATATTTGTAAGCATTCCACACGCTTGCTTTTAAATTAGATTCACATTTTTTGAGATTTTCTTTTAATTGCTGTTCTTGGTTATGATCCAAACCTTTTTCCTCGTCCCGTATATCCTCCCAAGCTAAAACTTTTCTTGCTTCTTCTCTTAACCTAGTATCAATAGCATCTTTTGGTAACATAATCATACCATCTGCACTTATAGCCCCAGCATCCCATTCAAATCGCCGCACAAGATGGGCAGAAAATTCTGTTATTAGCATCATTACTGACTATTAGCACCGGACGGCGTTTATCCATTTCTGAACCTACAGAGGGGCTAAGATTAGCAAAGTAAATTTCACCACGTTTCATCTGTGAGTCCATCCCCAATAGTTATTTCCCAATTTGGGTCATTTTCTGCTGATGCTTCTCGATATGCTTGTTCTAGTTCTTGATTTCGCAATAAATATAAGGCTAATTCAATAACTTGGGAACGAGATTTACATCCCTTACTCATTTTGTAGTTTTCTACAAACTGCATTAAATATGTTGGTAAGGAAATTGAGATTCTTTCTGTTTGCATGGTATGACTATTAACTAATCTATTTCTTCTTACCTTAGAGTAGCATAAATAGTATTCTGTAATTTTCCTCCTATTTAACTATTCGAGCTAAATCCCGAAAAGACTGGGGACAATTTTCATCAACAGGGTCAGGCCATAAAGCCGCACAAATTACAGCCCGACAAGCGTCTAAAGGTCGTCTAGCCCACCAAATATGTAAAGTAGAAATATGCCCATGTCTGATGGATTTTTCCCGACGTGCGTGGGCAGAAATCCGTTTAATACGTAGGTCAACTTCAATTAGGCGTTTAGGGTAATTATTAGATGTTTTCATATTTACCTTTCTATAAATTAATATAAGCTTGTAAAATTATCATTAATGCTGCCGCAGCATTACTAATAACCTGTTTATCTGAATCCCTGTCATAAATTTTATTACCATGAAAAAGATTACATCTAACCTGATAAAGGATCATTAATAATGCTTTTAAACGACGATTAGGAGAATAATAATTATTTCCTATAATTGCAGCATATTCAGATGTGTTTTTTTTGTATTATCCTGTAAATCCTTAAATCTTGGGTATCCTGATTCTGACAACATCTCATAAATTATTACTCACTTTACTCTATATTTTCCAAAAAGTTAATCTTTTTATACAATTGCTTTAATCGTAATTTCACATTAATTGATGCCAAACTTAACATAGATTCTTCTGTTTCATATTCAGTTAAAACCCATTGATTTTGATGATTTCTTACGTACTGCATTACATAATATTTAGTTTGGTCAATTAAAATATATTCTTTAAACTCAGGAATTGAACGATAATAGAGAAACTTATCACCCTGATCATAATCTTTTGTAGATCTAGATAAAACTTCACCAATTAATAACGGATTAGTAACTATGGTGGTGTTATTTCCATAATAAATAGGTTCATCTTCAATTACCATCACATCAGGATAAGTAAATTCTCGATATTTTGGTATCCACAGTTTTACATCACCAATATAAACTTCATGGTCTAAATCATTTAACGCGATATTTAAGCTAGTTGCTAAATTTAATGCTAATTTATTATGGTTTGTTGTTCCGCCAGTCATAGATATAATTTCTCCATTTCTGTATTCATTTTTATGATCAGATTTTGCCTCTAGTTCTAAATATTCTTCTGGAGTATAGTAGGCTGTAACTGTTTTGATTTCTTGAGTAGTAGTTTGTAATTTCATAATCCTGTAAATTCTTTAATCTTGGACTTCCAGATCCCCGACTTATTTAAGGAGTTGGGGATCTAAGCACACCTATATTATACCTTTTAAAAAGTCTTCTGCTTTTAACTGATAATGTGCTATTTTTACATAGGGTTACCAATTTAATTTTACTGGGTCTTGAATAGTGTGAACTTCTGGATATGCCTTGTCTGCCGACAGGCAGGAAGCACATTCAAATAAGGGATGTCCTGGTGTCACCCATTCCAATGTCGGGTCATCTATTAAGATATTTTTATCAAAGGTAATCTTTTTATAGACTCGTCCCAACTTACCAAAGCCATTTTCTAAGCTATCTCCCGTTGCCCATCAGGTGCGAGGAACACGCCCAATTCTAACCATGGTTGGTAAGCTTGCCGAACCACACCCTACCAATGTGCCAGGTGCGTAAATTCTGTGTAAGTTAAATGTCGAATAACTCAACAATAATCATAGTCACATCTAAATATAGTTGTAAAGACTTTTATTAAATTAAAACAAGGTGTAATATAAACTTATTACTCTGTGGTGAAGATTTTTGTAGCTTGTGCTTAACAAACTAACAATTAAACTAATGTAGTCATATACAAGCGTTTTAGGAAGTTTATAATAATTATTCACAAATATTTACAGAGTTCCCAAATAGCTTAAAAGGTCTGCCATTTCTTGGACACTAGGCTGGAATTTGGGCATGGGTGGTGTGTCACCGCTAGTTACTTGATGAATCAGTCCATAGCGGGATTTATATTTGGAGATGTCATGTAAAGTCGGACCGACTAGGCCATTTCCTTGTAAACCATGACAACCAGCACAGTTAATTTGGAAAATGGCTTTTCCCTGGACTGGGTTGCCCTGATGGGATAAAACACTTTTAACATAGGGATCAGAAGCTTTTACCATTTCGATCCCAAACAGGACTAATGGGAGGGCTATCAGCATCGCTACGATAAAGATAAGGATCTGTTGAATGAGGGTTTCAGGTTTGATTAGCTGGTTATCCAAAACAAAAGGGTGGTGCTGACAATGTGCAAGTTTTCATTTCCTACACATAGCTTAAAATTTCTTGATGGTGTTCGCAAGTACAAATGATGATTTTTATTTAGTATTTAGATTTAAAAGTCAGATAGGACGCGGCATTAATGCCAAATTTGGTAAAATCAAAAACAGGAAACGAATCTTTTACAATTGTAACGAGGAGCTTTACAGTGGTTGAACCCCTATTATCAGGTATTGTGCTTGGTTTGATTTTTGTGACCTTAAGCGGACTATTCTACGCTGCTTACAAACAATATAAGCGTCCTACTGAGTTGGGCGGCTGATATTAATTAGGGAGTCAGGAGTCAGGAGTTCAGAAGGAAGAAGAAAATTTTCCCTGTTCTCTATTCTCTGCTCCCTGTTTCCTGATAAAATGTTAACGCTGTGTTGCCATAGGTTTTTTGGCGGCAAATTTCCCAGTTGGGGATAGTTGGTGGAGTCCAATCTTGGTGATGATGTTCGACTGCTATTTCTCCCTGGGGATCTAAAAGCTGATATTGAGCGATCGCTTGTAATACTGGTTCATATAATCCACTGGCATAGGGTGGATCAAAATATATTCTGTCAAATTTTTGACCTGATAATTTTTTTAACTGTTGGGTGATGTTTCCCCGCAATATCTGGAATTTTTGTTCTGGCTTGGCTACCTGTTGCCAATTTTGTTGAATAATAGCACAGGCTTGACTAGACTGTTCGATGCCAATTACTAGACTAGCTTCTCTACATAATGCCTCTGCACCCATTGAACCACTACCGGCGCACAAATCCAACCAGCGACAACCACTGATTGTCCCCTGCCAAATATTAAACAATGCTTGTCTAACTCGCGCACTGGTAGGCCTGGTACTTTCACCTGGTAAAGTTTTAAGCAGACGATTACCGTAAATTCTCAGACTCATTACTTATTGATCATCCGATTTTGGATTTTGGATTGATTCCAGGGATAAATCTGGAGGCTTGTACCATCCAGGAATTATTTATCATTAATCTTGAACTTTTAGCTAGTAGCAGATGATGGTATCAAAGTTTCACAACTGCAAAATATTGAAAACTTTTGTTAAGCAAAAACTTTTTCGCGGACTTGCGCCACAAAATTAGATAGGATTTGCAACCCGACATTTGATGATTTTTCTGGATGGAATTGGACAGCCATGAGATTGTCATGGGCGATCGCTGCGGTAACAGTTTGATCACCATGAGTAACAGTTGCTGCTCGAACTTGGGGATTTGTGGGTTCAACATAGAAAGAATGGACAAAATAAACCCAAGGATCAATAGGTAAATGTTCCCATAAAAGGCTTTTTGGTTGGGTAAGTTGCAGTTGATTCCAACCCATGTGGGGAATTGTTAACCCTGGTTGGGAACGAAAACGGCAAACTTTTCCGGGGATAATTCCTAGTCCTGGTAGCGTTCCTTCGGCGCTGGATTCAAACAAAATTTGTAATCCTAAACAAATACCTAAGAAGGGTTTACCAGAAGCGATCGCATCTTTAATCGGTTGTTCCAAACCACGCGATCGCAAATGTTGTACCGCCGGATCAAATGCTCCCACTCCTGGCAAAACTATAGCATCTGCTTTTGCCAACTCTTGAGAACAATGGGTCACGTGAGGAGTTGCACCAGCTTTTTCTAATCCTTTGCAGACAGAGTGCAAATTTCCCATATCATAATCAACAACTGCAATCACTGGCATTTACCTGCTCCTTGTAATTTTATGAGGGAGGGCATTTAATTATTCTAATTCTAAATAACATTTTCAATAATATTTCATCAAATGAAGAAAATACTATTAACTTCTTTTGACATTTGGCTGAGTGAACAAGAGTCAAATTCATCCGATGACTTATTACTCCAACTAGCCAAAATGGCTTCAGTGTCCCATGATTTATATTTTTTGCGTCGTCTTCCTGTAGATGTGCAACTAGCGAGTTCTCAAGTCATTGCCAAAATTAATCAACTTCAACCCGACTACATCATTTGTTGTGGTATGGCTGCCAGTCGTTCCCAATTAACTGTAGAAGTGCTTGCCTGTAGTACAGCCATCTTCCCTGGAGAGTCTATAAATTGTACCGAAAATATTTTGCAAACCACCGTTGAGATCGAAAAATTATTAGTGGGAACAGCAGCAGTTGAGATTAGCTACGACTGTGGTAAGTTTGTTTGCGAGGGAGTTTATTATTCTGTCTTAGACTATTTACACCAGTCCCAACCTTCCATTAAGTGTATTTTTGTTCATATCCCAATTTTAAATCAAGAAAATTTGATAGCAATTGTTACTGATTTCATTTTGATGATGAATAACTTGGCACTTCTCTAAAAAATATTACGTCTGTTTGCACAAATTTATTAAGTGTTATGTTGCCACTATTACTTGCTTTCACCCTTGCCCAAGCTGTACCTGTCACACCACCAGCCGAAGAAATATTACAAACACAATCAGTGCGTCCTTTGCCGGGAACATTGGATGCAGTACCGGTATTTAATAGCAATAGTCCAGAACTGGTATTAAAGGAAGGAATTTTACTTTCGACATTTCCAGCAACAGGGAAAAAAGTTACATCAGCCCATTTAGATTTTCCCTTGCGAGGCCGATTTGATATTTTTGCCCATCATATTGCTAAAGCTAACCCACCGGAAAATTTACGTTCTCTCTATTTGGGCATTATCTTACATAATCCTGGTTCTCAACCAGTGACAGTAAATATCTTGCAAGGTGCGAGTTATTTAAGTCAACCAGATGCACCATTTAAGGAATTACCGTCTGTAGTTGCAAATGATTTAGGAATGGTTTTTTCTGGGCCTGGTAGTCGGGTGATGTCTGATATTTTGAGGGGGATAAGACAAGATATTTTTCCTCCTCAAATTGTCATTCCTCCAGGGGAAAGCCAGATGTTATTAAATTTACCAATTCCCGTTAAAGAATTAACACCTCCCTTAAATGGTCGTTCTACATATCTGCGATTGCGAAGTAATGGTAATATTTACGCCGCTAGTTTAGCGATGTTTGCACGTATAAATACTGATGGTAGTGAGCGATCGCCCAATTTAACAGAATGGCAAGATTTATTAAATAATGGTGAATTATCCGCACCTAGAGACAAAGTCCCCACACCCATAGAAGGAAACAATAAACCGACAATTTACGGGCGTGTCGCCGGAGTATCAAGGGGTTCTCAGTGGCGAGCTTATGTAGTAGATGAACCCAAAAGCAAGTATTTAACCATTCCTCAACCTGGGGCGGCGTTTTCCTACGGTTTGAGTACCTTACATGGGGGAACTTTCGGCACAAATCAAATTCAAACCGCACCCATGTTAGTCCGCTATCCTGATACCGCTTATTATGCTCATGGTAACTATGGTATTCAATATAGTCTCCAGTTACCTTTATACAACAATACGCAAGATGAACAAACTGTGAGCGTTGCATTACAAACACCTCTCAAGGAAAATAAATTAAGTAAATCTGGACTACGCTTTTTAAATTCTCCAGCGCGTCAAGTTTTCTTTCGAGGGACAGTGCGCTTGCGTTATCAAAAACAGGGGAAATGGCAAAATAAATTTATCCATTTAGTACAAAAACGTGGTCAAACGGGAGAACCTTTGGTGTCATTGAATATAAAACCAGGCGATATGTCTTTAGTCCAAATGGACTTTCTTTATCCACCGGATGCTTCACCACCGCAGGTTTTAACCGTATCAACTCAGAACAAATAGGAGAAATAGGGGTTTAGCGCAATGCCCATGAGTGTTAACTTAACTAAACACTACAAAAATTTATTCTCTGGCGGTTGTGGCTGCTTGGTTTTGTGCCTATTTCGCCCCCTAAACCCCTACAGCAGTAAAATTCCCTGGATTTTTGATAGCAATTTTGTACTAGATTTATCTGCAATCTGCTTTATTTTTCTTTATTATCAATTTCTGAGTTTAGTCATAGAGAAAACATTATCTACTTTGTTTCACCTTCAATATAGAAAAAGCTGGATTTTCTTTTCCCTGACTTGAACTCAGGATTTATACTTTCCAGGTATTAGTAAACTTGTTCTATCAAATAAGTACAGATCAATATTTCTTTATCTTTGCCACTTAGCACCCATAAATAGGAAAATTGTCTAAGTGACTATTCCTCAGACTAGAATTTGAATTAAGCTGTTATGAACATCAAGATCAACATGATTAATAAATTAACACAACGGTTATTGACTTTGGCTCTTATTTTTGCTGTTACATTTTTATCTTGGGAAGTTCCTGTCGCTTCAGCAAATCACGTTTTTAATAACTCTAGCGATATTGAAGATAGTATTAGTTTGTCTGAAAATGATTTAACACCTCAAGAACATCAAGCCCTGCAAGGTATACGTCAGCGTCGTAATCGAGAAATTGCCGCCATTTTAGATTTATCTCAACGTAATCAGTTAATCAATAAATTACACAATGGTAATAATCTTGACCAATCTCTAGAAACCTTAAATTTAACTTCTCAACAACGAGAACTAATCAATTCTATTACTGCATTAACTAATTTGAAGTTGAAAGGAATTTTTGCTCGACATAGTTTAATGGATCAGCATAAATCAAGTTAATAATCAACAATGTTTAATGATGCCAGTTGTGGAAAATATTATTTTTCGGCAACTGGTAATAAATATACCAAAATGCCGTGTCTATAAACAAGTATTTATTTATAGTCTTTACTTCTTTACTAATTACACCTTTTTTAGTTCATAGTTTAATTCAATCTCGACGGATAAAGTTTTTGGACAGGTTCACGGCGGTATTTACAATCATCATTTCAATTTTGTTAAATGTGAATATTATTTACTCGAAACCCGTGTAAAAACGTTCCGGTATAACGTCTTTACACCTAAATTCATACTTGGTTTCAGCAACGCCAAAAAATCTGTACCTCTAGAGAGATAAAACCCACATAAAGCAGCTTTTATAGTTGTAATAAATGGGTTTTGAACAAAAAACAACTCCGGGGGATATGCTTAATGAAAGCCTTATTAATCTGGCCGATAATGCCTAATTCCTTCTGGTCTTATCAGGAAACTCTTGATTTAGCTGGGTTACGTGCTACTAATCCCCCATTGGGTTTAATCACCGTTGCAGCAATGTTACCGAGTGATTGGGAATTGAGATTAAGCGATCGCAATGTCCGTCTAGAAACAGATGTAGATTGGGAATGGTGCGATATAGTTATCATCTCTGCAATGATCATCCAAAAACAGGATTTTGGTGAATTAATTAAAAAAGGTAAAAAATTAGGTAAAAAAGTGGCAGTGGGAGGACCATTTGCCACATCTGTACCAGAATTTGTGATCGAAGCAGGAGCAGATTATTTAATTTTAGATGAAGGGGAAATCACTATTCCCATGTTTTTAGAAGCTTTAGAAAAGGGAGAAGAAAAGGGAATTTTCCGCGCTACAGAAAAACCAGATATCACCCAAACTCCCTTACCAAGATTTGATTTATTGGATTTAAATGCTTATATAGCAATGACTGTGCAATTTTCACGGGGTTGTCCATTCCAATGCGAATTTTGCGATATTATTACTCTGTTTGGTAGAAAGCCACGCACGAAAACACCAGAACAAATATTAGCAGAATTAGAAGTATTATATCAAATGGGTTGGTGGCGTTATGTCTTTATAGTTGATGATAACTTTATTGGTAACAAACGCAATGCTAAAGTCTTTTTAAGGGCATTAATTCCTTGGATGGAAAAACGTAATTATCCCTTTGCCTTATTAACAGAAGCATCTTTGAATTTAGCAGAAGATGATGAATTACTAGAATTGATGGTAAAAGCTGGTTTTGTCATGGTATTCATGGGAATTGAAACCCCTGATGTAGATAGTTTAGCAGGAATTAATAAAGAACAAAATACGCGGACTTCCTTAGTTGAATCCTGCCATAAAATTACTAAAGCAGGTTTACAAATAATGTCTGGTTTCATCTTAGGATTTGATGGTGAAAAACCAGGTGCTGGTAAACGGATTCAAGAATTTGTGGAAGAAACCTGTATTCCCCAAGCCCATCTTAATTTATTGCAAGCATTACCTAATACAGCCATGTGGACTCGCTTGCAAAAAGAAGGACGGTTAATAGATGGTTTAGGTGAATTTTTGGGTTCTCAAAAAGCCTTAATGAATTTTGTTCCTACCCGGCCAATTTCGGAAATTGCCGATGAATTTATTGAAACTTTTTGGAATTTATATGAACCTATGCCATACCTGAAAAGGACTTTTAAACATTTTATGATGATAGAAGGTTGGCGGGCTAAATATCAAAGAACTTTAACTAAATCAGAGATCCAGTTTTTAATGTCTATTTGTTGGCGACAGGGAGTATTGCGTTCTACGCGGTTTGTATTTTGGCAGCAATTAATCACAATGGTACGGCTTAAACCTAATCTATTATATGATTATTTAATTGCTTTAGGCGTAGGCGAACATTTCTTTAAATTCCGTCATGAAGTCAGGGTGGAAATAGAATCAGAATTGGCAGAATTACAACAACATGGACAGAACAAAAAAGCAACAATTTTACAGTTAGAAACTGTTAGTTAAGCCGTAAAGACGTTCTGGGACTTATACCCGGATTTCTCACAAATAAAAAGAAAATAGGGGTCAAAAACTGCTAATCTATATTGTACAAATATTCCAGCAGTTAAAGCATGACCCCAAATTATACAGATAGTATACCAGAACAGTTCAAAATTAAACAAGTAAAGTCGCGTCCAATCGTAGTTAATTTTCACATGATTGGAACTATACAGCACTTTTAAAGTAAATGAGATACACCAATTTTATAAGATAATTTTCAAAATTAAATTTTAATCTGTGAAATCCTTTAATCCGTCTAATCCGTGATTCTGACTATGCTTGAAGTTTAATCTATGACTGTAGTTCTAAATTTTGCTTACGTTGATGATTTTTGCTCCCTTGTGAGAAATCCGGGTTTAAGTGTAAAATATTTTGATGCTACTAAAATTTAAGATATAAACAATGACCAGAAAACGTATTTTAGTTACAGGTGCAAGTGGCTGTATCGGTCACTATATCAGTGAAAGTTTAATTCAAAATACTAATCACGAATTGTATCTACTAGTTAGAAGTCCCAATAAACTACAGGTTGATACTACAGTCCGTCCAGGTATCACTATTCTCCAGGGTGATATGCAAGAAATTAGTAAATTCTCAAATTTACTCAAAACAATTGATATTGCAGTATTAACAGCCACCTCCTGGGGTGGTGAGGGCATTTTTGATATTAATGTCTTCAAAACTCTCGAATTAATGAATTTACTAAATCCAGAAAAATGTGAACAGGTAATTTATTTTTCTACTGCGAGTGTGTTAAATCAAGATAATCAACCACTTAAAGAAGCTGGAGAAATCGGTACAGATTATATCCGTTCTAAATATGATTGTTTACATCAAATTGAAAAATTAGCTATTTTTCCCAAAATTACCACAGTTTTTCCGACTTTAGTTTTGGGTGGTGATGACACAAAACCATATTCTCATCTCACATCTGGTATTCCTGAAGTTACTAACTATATTAATATCATTCGGTTTTTACAAGCTGACGGCAGTTTTCACTTTATTCATGGTAAGGATATTGCTACAGTTGTGCAATATTTCATTGATTATCCACCACAATCAGGAGATCCGCGCCGATTTGTATTGGGACAATCTTGCTTAACTGCTAATCAAGCTATAGATGAAGTTTGCGCTTATTTAAATAAAAAGATTTACTTCCGCATTCCTCTATCTTTAGGTTTAGCTAATGTGATTATTGCCTTATTCCGTATTCAAATGGCAGCTTGGGATAGATTCTGCATGAATTATCGGCATTTTCGCTACGCTAATGCCATTAATCCTAGTAGTTTTAATTTACAAAATTACTGTGCAACAATGACTGATGTTTTAAAAATTAGTGGTGTAAAACGGAGAACTTAGAGTTAGTACACTCATCTTAATTGTGAAAATCAAAGTAGAGAATTTTGATTATTTTTAGGACTTACGCACAAGTCACGGAATAATTAACCACGTTCGCGAAGCGTGCCGAAGGCATAGGAACGAAGAGAACGAAGAAAAGAGGGTTTGAGAGATATTTTGCGTAAGTTCTGATTTTGTCAGGTGGGTATTCCCCACCAAAACCCTTATAATAACGGTAATTCCTACATGAATTAATATTTTGGGGTTAAAATACTGACATAATTTAACCAGGTTACATTCTCAAATCAAGATACATCTTTTTATGGATACTTATCATAGAAAGTGTCAACTAGGTGCTTCTCGTCGTCGTCTAGAAGATGCTGAAACATTACATAAACAAAAACGTTGGACGGGTGCTATTTATTTAGGTGGTTATGCAGTTGAGTGTGCGTTAAAATCTCTAATATGTTATGAACAACGAAAAAACCACTTTAAAGAAACAACCGTTTTCCAGAAAATTCAAGGTGCTAGTTTGCATAATTTAACAAACTTACTCAATGAGCTAGAATCTATTAAACGCAGTATACAATTAGATAGAAGTGGTATTTATAAACCTGCGTGGAATTTAGTATCATCAGTTTGGCTTAATGATGAATTAAGGTATTCAAATAGAGACGGTGATGAAAAGGAGAGCGAAGAATTTATAGAAGCAGTAAAAATATTACACAGATTTTTTCTAGCAAAGCAAAACGAGGCATCATGATAGAAAATATAAACTTAACACCTGACATTATTTATCAACACCTATATGAAAATCTTAGCCGTGAAGATGAACAAGTAGAAGTGAGTGTTAAAAGGATTTCATTAGGTTGGATAAAAATTAGGATAGTTACTAAAAAATTTGAGGGTAAATTATTAATTGAAAGAGAACAAAAAATAGATGAATTATTAGCAAATATTGAACCTAATTTCAATCTTGGTCAATATCCCATATCCGGCTATGAATTACTAACACCGGAAGAAGCAATAAAACAACCTCCTCAGTATATTAAAGTACCACTTTGGTCAGATATTTTAATGGCTCCCGAACCGGATCAAGCGGTAGAAGTGGATGAAGATATTCCCACTAAAAAACCTTTAATTGCCACCTTTTATTCATTTAAAGGTGGTGTAGGTAGATCCACAGCATTAGGTTTAGTAGGAGGCATACTAGCAAAAAGAAATCGCCGTGTAGTCATGGTAGACTTTGACTTAGAAGCTCCGGGAATTTCAGTTATGTTTCAACAGGAAATTGAAAAAAACACTGGAGAAAATTTAGGAGTCTTAGATTATCTACACCAAAGGTCTTTAACTCCTGAAGAAAATATTCCTAATATTCTTGATTGTATTCAACAAATAAATTTACAAACTCGTGGGGAACTTTATTTAGTACCTGTAGGAGAATATGATGAAAATTATATTCATCGGTTAGCTGATTTAGATATGCGTTCTTTTTATCGGACTGCCAAAAATCCAGTTAAGCAACTGATAGAAGATATTAAACAGCAACTAGAACCAGATGTAATTTTAATTGATGCTCGTCCTGGATTTAATGATGTAGCTGCAATTACACTTTTCGATTTAGCCGATACAGCAATAATTTGTTTTTCACCAACTGATCAAAGTTTTCAAGGATTACGTTGGGTGATCAAGGCAATTCTGAAACAAAAACAATATCAGGGTAAACCTGATGTCAGATTTCTATTAACTCCCATTCCATCAGTTACACCTAATCACTATAAAGATTTAGTCATAAAAGTTGAAAATTGGATTGATCAATATTGCTATGAAGATGATTTATCCATATCTCCAGGTGCAAAAATTGATGAACTACATCATACAATTTTCTATAATCCTATCATCACAACTCTATCTAGTTTGGTTAATGATGTACCCAAAAGTTTATTAGATGAATATTTACCAATTGCCGATACTATTGATGCTAGTTTACCCGATATCAAACCCAGTATTGTTAGTAAAACTATTGATGATCGGAAAAAGATCCTTAATGAATTAAAATTTCAAGCTGCTACAGCACAAGAACTAGAACCAGAAAACATTTCCGAAATATTTCAGCGTACAGAAGATTTTCCTAGATTTTTAAGTAATAAAACTTGGTTAATTCGTGGTGCTAAAGGAACAGGTAAAAGCCTCTTATTTCGACTGTTTGTAGAACAACCAACAGCAGCAAAAGAACTAGCTCAATCGGATATCAATTTAGATCATGTTTACTTTGTTTCTGGTCATGGTCAACTTAGAGTATCAAGTACAATTTTAAATAGGTTTGATCTTGAAAGCTACGAAGAACAAGCTGGTATAAATGACTGGCAATTTTTCTGGCTCAATTATGCTCTTTTACAACTTTGTCATCGTTTAACTGAACTACGTTTACTATCTGGTTTAGATGAAAAATTAGTTACATTAAGTAATCAAGAAAACCCTGCTCACTCTGATATTATTTCATGGCTAGTAGAAAGATCCAACTCACCAAACAAGAAACCACAAGCTGCTGATGAACTGCGTTTAATTGACCGAGCATTACAAGCAAAAAATCAAATAGTATGGCTATTATATGATGAACTAGATGCAGGTTTTGGTTCTAGTCCAGAAGATTATGCTCGACGTAGAAGATCCTTAGAAGCTTTGCTGGCCTGGTGGTTAGAAAGTGGTACAAATCTTAAACAAATTGTCCCGAAAATATTTTTACGTGAAGATATTTGGAAGCAATTTAACTTTACTAATACAGGACATTATAGCGGACGTTCACTAGAATTACTTTGGGAGGAAGCTGATCTCTGGCGACTTGTACTCCGTCAAGCTCTTACCAGTTCTCCATCTCTACGCAAATCTTTGGGAGGAGTTACTGTTGAAAGATTGGATATAATTGTGCTGGAACAATTGCGCCAAAGTCTTTATCCCCTGTGGGGTGAACGCATGGGCAGTGGTAATAAAGCCTATACTTATAATTGGGTGAGAACTCGTATTGCAGATGGACAAAAAAACTGTTTTCCACGCAGTTTAATATTACTTTTAGAAGAAGCTGTCAAATTTGAAAAAGGATTTCCTACAGAATATCCCTTAGAAATAACATTGCGACCAAAAGCTTTAATTAATGCTTTTCCTAGTGTTTCTCATCAGCGTGTCGCTGAGGTTCGTAATGAATATCCTGAACTAGAAAAATTGCTAGAAAGACTTCAAGGAGAACGCTCTCCTATTAATGAAGATAGGTTATCTGAGATATGGAATTTGCAGGGTGGTGAATTATCACTGCGTATTCAGGATATGGTTGACGCTGGTATTTTGACAGAACGCTCTCGTCCCAAAGATCCTCCTCCTCGCGTCTATGCAGTTACTGAATTGTACCTGTATGGGCTGGGGATGGTTCGTAAGGGACAACGATAGCGAAACTAAGTTAAAACAACAAAATCAACCCACCAATTAAACCGCAACCTCCTGGGCTTCTAAAGCATTAATTTCATCTAAAATCCGCCAAATTTCCTGCATCATGGGATCTAAACCAGTGCGAGTTACAGCCGAAATTATGAAAACTGGTGCTAAAGCTAGATGATTTAATTGAGTAGCTAAAACTTCTAAATCTACAGTTTCCCTATCAACAGCATCTATTTTATTTAATGCTAAAATTTGGGGGCGTTTAGCTAAACCTCGTCCATAGGCTTTCAGTTCTTCCTGAATAGTATGGAAGTCAGCAATTACATCTTCACTTGTAGCATCAATTAGGTGTAATAAAACTCTGGTGCGTTCAATATGACGTAAGAAATCATGACCTAAACCTGCACCATGAGAAGCACCTTCAATTAAACCGGGAATATCGGCAAAAACAGTTCCATCACCAGTGGGTTTTTTAACTACACCCAAATTAGGCACTAAAGTAGTAAAAGGATAATCAGCAATTTTCGGACGTGCAGCCGATAAAGAAGAAATTAAAGTTGATTTACCAGCATTTGGTAAACCAATAATTCCCACTTCTGCTAACAATTTCAACTCTAAACGTAATACCTTTTTTTCACCTTCTAATCCCGGCAGTGCGTATTCTGGTGCGCGGTTGCGGTTGCTTAAAAAATGTTGATTTCCTAGACCACCTTTTCCACCTTCAGCCACTCGAAAACTTTGTCCTGGTTCAATTAAATCGCAGATTAAAGCACTGGTGACTGCATCATAAACAGCAGTACCACAGGGAACTTCAATAATTAAATCCTTTCCACCTGCGCCAGTACAATTGTTTGGACCACCACGTTCTCCATTTTCAGCTTTGAACAGATGTTTGTAGCGAAAATCTAATAAGGTTTGGAGGTTGGTATTAGCCACGAAAATGACTGAACCACCTTTGCCACCATTACCTCCAGAAGGGCCGCCGGCAGGGACATATTTTTCTCTGCGGAAAGCGACAATACCATCGCCTCCGTTACCTGCTTCTACTTCAATTACTGATTGGTCTATAAATTGCATAATTTAGTTATTAGTCAGTTGTTAGTTATCAGTTGTTAGTAGTCAATTACGCTAACAATTGACTACTATAGCGGTATGCACGTGAATGAGATACAAAATTAACCTAAACAGCCTTACCCCAAAATCTTTTCAACTCTGTCATCTTTCACTTGCTCTAAATTTAAATAGGACTTACGCAAAATATCTCTTAAACCCTCATTTCTCCCTGTCCTCTGTGCCTGGAGTGGTCTGTTATTCCGTGATTTTGTGCGTAAGTTCTATTAAATATAAGGTGTTACATCTTCACCACATTTGTCTGCAAGGTAAGACAGGGCGCGGAAACGTAAACCAACTAATTGTTCATAGAGGGGGTTAATTTTGCACATTGGGGGGATATGAACTATTTTCTTACCAAAAAGAGTAACATCTCTTTCAAAAGGACATTGGGAAGGAATCATTTTACACAAAAAGCGGGCAACTCTAGGATCATGAATATCTAACCCATCTAACCAATGACGTAGAGGAGTTAAAGCATCTGGATGGTGGGGTTGCAGTCCACTAGAGAGGGAATGGGAATCTTGTGTTTGAACCTTATCTTCTAGAGTATGACGTAAGGCCGTGAGTAAATTATCTTCCAGTCCCAATTTTTGACAAAATTGGTGTAAAACTTCATCTTCACTGCTAGAGTATGTACCATCAGCGATCGCTACCATCACAGCAGTCCGCAAGAAATTTTCCGCCGCAGGTGTACCTTTCCCTAAAATAGCTGCTAACTCATCTGGTGTAATTATTTCTAGAGTTTGCCACTCTATACGAGGAGCTAATTCATCTTTGGTAAGATTAGTAATTAATTCCTGTTCTTGAGCATCAAAGTTACCATCAGCCCAAGCAATTGTCAAAAGTCCTCGTAACCAAGCGGCAATTTGTTCGCTAGTGTAGGAGGTTTCAGCAGCACTTGTCATAAAAACTTTCGCCTCAAATTTTTATTACTCAATATTTAAGTTACCTGCAAACAGCCTAAAATTCTGTACATTCAATTCGTAGAAATATAACTAATAATTAAGATTTGCCACAATTTTCCCCAGGGTCGTCAATATATCAGTTGCTTAACTACTAGACATTACAGATATAATTGATTATATGTAATAATTCAGTAGTCAGGATTCAGAGTCTATAAAAAAGCTCAATTCTGAAGGCTGATAGCTGAATACTTAGGATTATATTTCTCACTAACTAGGAATAAACTATGTTCTGCTTTGGAATTGAACATGAAGTGGCTTTTCTGAATCATCAAGGAAAATTTGCAGATTTCCATAATACAAAATTTGCAGATTTTTGGCAAATTGTGGACAAATTACCTATCTATCCCCATGATTACCCACAATTAAGAGTTGGTGATGCGGGTATTAAAAAGAAGCGTTGGTATATTGAAGGATTTGAAAGGTTTAACAACTCTGAAGAAGTAGTTGACTGTGTAGCAAAAGGCATTGAAATTAGAACTACTATCCACTCCACTATACAGGGTGCAATTGATGAATTAACAGCTAGTTTTAATTTATTAGCTGACGTTGCTGCTAGTTTTGGCTTCTTACCTGTTTTAGCTAGTTTTAATCCCTATACTTCTGTGTTTGAACCTCAACCACCATTAAATGATTTTGAAATTAGACAATTACAAGCCTATCCCGATGAACAAACTGCCCATATTTACATGGTTTCTTATGGACCAGACTTAAATATTTCTTTGAGAAATTTGCCAACAGAAAGATTAATTGATATTGGTAAAAAGTTAACTTATTATAGTCCTTACATTATCCCTTTTACTTATAGTTCTCCTTTTTATAATGGGGGTTTATGGGCAGGTTTATCGGTGAGAACATTTATCAGAACTGGGAAAAGATCCGCAACTTTAGTTTTTGTAGAAACAGCAGCAGAATTAATTAAAAGCGTACCTTCATTAACTAAGGTTGCTCGCATTCCCACAGAAATTGGCAGAATAGAATTTAAAGCTTGTGATAGTTGTGATAATTTCGCTATTTATGCCGGGTTATTAGCTTTGTTAAAAGGTTTAATTTTAGATGAAACTTTACCCGGTAGAGCGATTATACCTGATGCCCAATTACATCAGGTTTCTGCTAAATACGGCTTTGAAAATGAAGATATTTTAGTCAATACTACCAAAATCTTAGAGTTGGCTGAAATTGCCCTCAAAGATGATCCTGATATTGAATTTTTAACGCCTCTCAAATTGATTTTATCAGAGCAAAAAACAAAATCCCATGAATTAATTAGCTACTTTCAACAAGTAGGTTCAATTGAAACCACTCTCAAGCAAACTTACAAACCCTAATGGGGTTTTAATACCCCCTAACCCCCAATGCTGGGGGAATAAGAATTTCAAAGTCCCCCATTTTACCCCCAAACTTGGGGGTCACGGGGGCAGGGGATTTAGGGGGTTAAATAAACACAAAACGAAGACAGATAGGACTTGTGTGTACACAGTAGCTGGGAGGTGAACTATATCCAACTTTACAAAGAAATGGTATTAGATAAATTTATCATTTATGGACACAATCAATCAAAGAGGTCGGGGATCTGGGTATGACCTCACAAAATTACAACCCTGAATATCAGGACAAAACCGCTAAAATAGTAGCAAATCAGAAAAACCGAAAAATCTGGATATGACCACAGCTACACCCGTAAAAACTGAATACGAAGCGATTATTGGCTTAGAAACCCATTGTCAACTCAGTACCAACACCAAAATTTTCTCCAATAGTTCTACAGCTTTTGGTGCTGACCCCAATACTAACATTGACCCTGTGTGTATGGGTTTACCAGGAGTTTTACCCGTACTTAACGCCAAGGTTTTAGAATACGCTGTGAAAACTGGTTTGGCGTTAAATTGTCAAATCGCTCGGTATAGTAAATTTGACCGCAAACAATATTTTTATCCTGATTTACCCAAAAATTACCAAATTTCTCAATATGATTTACCCATAGCAGAACATGGTGGGATAGAAATTGAATTGGTAGATGATGCAGGAAACCCCACCCGAAAACGTATTGGTATCACCCGCTTACACATGGAAGAGGATGCGGGAAAACTCGTACACGCAGGTAGTGAAAGGCTATCAGGTTCTAGTTATTCTCTTGTGGATTATAACCGGGCTGGTGTTCCTTTGGTAGAAATTGTTTCTGAGCCGGATTTGCGAACTGGCCAAGAAGCGGCTGAATATGCCCAAGAACTGCGGCGGATTGTGCGCTATCTTGGTGTCAGTGATGGCAATATGCAAGAAGGTTCTCTGCGTTGTGATGTGAATATTTCTGTCCGTCCCGTAGGACAAGAGAAATTTGGCACTAAGGTAGAAATTAAGAACATGAACTCCTTTAGTGCGATTCAAAAAGCGATTGATTATGAAATTGAACGCCAAATCGCCGCCATGGAAGCAGGAGAAAAGATTATCCAAGAAACTCGGCTTTGGGAAGAGGGTTCACAACGCACCAGTAGTATGCGGGTGAAAGAAGGTTCTAGTGATTATCGTTACTTTCCTGAACCGGATTTAGCTCCCATTCAAGTCACCCAAGCAGAATTAGACTTATGGTTAAGTGAATTACCCCAACTACCCGCCCAAAAACGTCATCATTATGAAAATGAATTGGGACTTTCTGCCTATGATACTAGGGTCTTAACTGAGGATAAACCAGTGGCGGACTATTTTGAAAGTGCCATTGCTTTAGGTGCAAATCCTAAATCCGCAGCTAACTGGATTACTCAAGATATCGCTGGGTACTTGAATAAACAAAAACTCACCATCTCCGAAATTAAACTGACTGCGGCCAACCTAGCGGATGTGATTACCCGGATTGAAAATGGTAAAATTAGCAACGCCCAAGCTAAGGAAAAACTCGCAGATTTATTAAATGGTGTTTCTCCCGAGGAAGCTTTTGCCGGTCAAGAACTCATTTCAGATCGTATTATTCTCGAACCGATTGTTGATGAAATCATTGCCGCTAATCCCCAACAAGTAGAAAAATACCGCAAGGGTAACACTAACCTCAAGGGCTTTTTTGTAGGACAAGTCCTGAAAAAAACCGACAAACGCGCAGAACCCAAACTTACCAATCAATTGGTAGAAGAAAAACTTAACGCGCCAGTGTAGGGTAACACCCCTTACCCTGAACATGGTACAATGTGGTAAAGAGACGCAACTTGATTATCGGAAGAGCTAGTTTAAATTAGCTCTCTTTCTTTATATAGGGAACAGGGAACAGTTTTAGCTGCTTAATTTTTTGCCAGTAAAAAAAAGATTGTCAATAACAGATAAACTCACATATAGACATAAATACTGAACCGATAAATATAATTGTGAGCAAAATTATGGCAGACTGGCAAATAATTTCTGGTGGTGTGACAGCAGCGCGAGGGTATAAAGCTGGGGGGATTACGGCGGGGTTAAAGGCTTCGGGATTGCCGGATTTAGCTTTAATAGTATCAGATGTGGAGGCGATCGCTGCTGGTGTATTCACCACTAGCCATGTCAAAGCAGCCTGTGTAGATTACTGTCGTCAAATGTTGCAAGGAAAACACAGTGCTAGGGCTATTCTCTGTAATGCGGGACAAGCTAACGCCGCTACAGGTGAACAAGGTGTGAAGGATGCCCAGGAATGTGCAGACTTATTAGCCCAGGAATTAGGTATTAACCCGGAATCTATTTTATTAGCTTCTACGGGCGTAATTGGTCAACGGATTAAAATGGATATTTTGCGGGGTGGTATTCCCAAGGTTGTGGCCGCACTATCAGAAACGGGTTCAGATGCAGCGGCCGGGGCAATTATTACTACAGATTTAGTTACAAAATCTATTGCTTTAGAAACAACTATACATGATCGCCCGGTGAGAATTGGCGGTATTGCCAAAGGTTCGGGAATGATTCACCCCAATATGGCGACAATGTTGGCCTTTGTTACCTGTGATGCGGCGGTATCTTCGACTCTATGGCAACAAATGTTAACTAGGGCAGCAGATAGAAGTTTTAATTCTATCACTGTGGATGGTGATACTAGTACCAATGATTGTTTAATTGCTTTAGCTAATGGTGAATCTCGCACCCCGGCAATTACGGAAATGGGTGCAGAAGCCCAGAAACTAGAAGCTATGTTAACAGAAGTATGTCAGCATTTAGCAAAAGCGATCGCTCGTGATGGAGAAGGGGCAACCTGTTTAATCGAAGTTCAAGTCAGTGGCGCACATGATGAATTAGCAGCGCGACAAATTGCCAAAACTATTGCGGGGTCTTCTTTAGTGAAGGCGGCCATTTTTGGTCATGACCCCAACTGGGGACGGATTGCGGCGGCGGCTGGACGGGCTGGAGTGCCTTTTGAACAGGAAAATCTCTCTATTAAATTAGGTGATATTTTACTGTTTGAAAATGGTCAACCTTTGCTTTTTGATAAGGCTGCGGCCAGTGCATATTTGCAAGCAGCAGCTAGTGGTGAATATCTGCAATCGGATACGGTGTTAATTTCCGTCGGTGTGGGTCATGGTCATGGTGTTGGTAAGGCTTGGGGCTGTGATCTCAGCTATGATTATGTGAGGATTAATGCTGAGTATACGACGTAAATAGATGAGTCTTGGAGATCAGACAGGAAAGCACTCGGACATAAAATCAATCGTTTCAGAGATATGTTATTGCCCAAATGCCTCGCCCTTAAATCTCCTCAATTATTCGGTAGGGGCGGGGTTTCCCGCCCTCTATTGTATTGCATCCCACCGATAACAGTTGATCAAAAAATATTTGACATTGCTAAACACAGTTAAATCTGCGTGTTATATTTATGATCATATCTATTTTTTCTTGTCATACCTGTTGCTTTTTACTAAGTATTAGACATCTCCGAAAACTATCTAACCTTCACCATGACTGCTTTTGAGGAAATGAAGGTTAAGTGCAAAGATACTCAGATTATACGCTAGAATCAGTGCTGAAAATACCTGCTATTGAGAATTAGCCA